>WBZX01001069.1_pt1 | contig 21839 bp, 18 predicted proteins | sample 5204211 | NCBI WGS metagenome assembly WBZX01 (sample SAMN12344362, study PRJNA552823) | activated sludge metagenome | biome: Activated sludge suspended growth; feature: Nitrification reactor; material: Wastewater; isolation source: activated sludge from nitrification reactor of wastewater... | reverse complement strand
AGATACCGTCGCCGAACACCACGTAGCACGTCAGCGAGCCGCAGCTACTGCCGGTGCCGCTGCAGCTCTCGTAGTCGGCCTCGGGATCGGTGCACTCGCACGCATCGCCGATGTCGGCGTCCGGGGAGCCGGTCGCCGAGCCCCCGCTCGCGCTGGCGCTGGCCGAGCCGCCGCTCGCACTGCCACCGCCCAGGCCGCACGCCGAACCGGTGCCGAGGAACACCCCCGTGAGCGTCGCGCAGTCCTCCATCTCGAGGCAGTCGAGCTGGTCCTCGGTCAGCGAGCCGCCGCAGACCGACTGACACTGTGAGGCCGCGACGTCTGCAGGCGCGCCGCAATCGCTGGCCTTGGCAGCGCAACGCTCCGGGCAGTTCTGCGCCGCCGGGCCGGTGCCACCCGAAGCGCTCGCGCTGCCACTGGCCGAGGCCGACGCCGACGCCTCGGTACCGGCGCCCGAGTCCGAGTCCGAGTCGCCGTCGTCGCCACAGGCGAGTGCAGGCACGAAGATGGCGGCGCCGAGCAGGAGGGACGACGCGCGAAGGGCAGGCCAGGAACGGAGCATGGACCCCACGACGCCACGTGCAGGTGCACCGTCGCAAGAAAAATCCACCGGCGCTCGTCGGCGTCGCGCCGGCCGCAGCCGCCGCGGCACTAGCTGGGCGGTCGAACCCACGCGCGCGGCGCGAGCGCGAACCCCACCAACGCCGCCGGGCCGACCGCCATCAGCGCGAGCGCAAGCCCGAGGCCCCAGCGATCCGCGGCGAGCCCCAACAGCCACGGCGTCACCAACTCGAACAGGACGAACGGCTGTGAGGCCGCACCGATCAACGCGCCGCGACCGGGCACCTGCGCGTGGGCCTGGGCCTGCGCAATGGGAAATAGCGGCGCCGTGGTGACGCCGACGACGACGAGCGCGCCGACGACCGCGGCGGTGCTCGGGAGCGCCCACCACAGCGCCGCCGCAATCGTGCACGCCAGCGCCGCGACACCCAAGACGCGGCGCGGCGACACCCGCAGCACCAGACGCTCGGTGATGGCGAGCGCCAGCGCCGAACCTGCCGCCCACGCCGCAACCGCAATTGCGATGGTGCTCGGGCTGGCGTTGCGGTCGAGTCGCAGGTGCAGCGCGGCGAAGGCCACCAGCACCTCGTCGAGCAGCGTGCACGCGGTCGCGGCTGCGAGCCATGCCATGAGACGACGATGTCGCAGCGCGTCGCGCAGCCCGAAGGCGAGCGCATCGCCGACCTCGTCGCCCGCCGCGGAGGTACTCGCCCGCGGGCCCAACCGCACCGCGAGCGCATGCACGCCGACCAGCGCCGCGACCGTGAGCAGCGCGGCCTGCCAGCCGAGACCGACCGCGGCCGTGGCCGCGAGCAGCAGCGGCGCGGCCACATCGCCCAGCGCGGACGCGAGCGTCCATCGCATCATCGAGCGCTCACCCTGCTCGGGGTCGGCCGCGACGACGAGCCCCTGCGCGAGGCTGGTCGACACGCCGCTGGCCGTGCCGGCGAGGCCCAGCATCAACGTCAACGAGCCGGCCGCCGGCGCGAGTGCTGCGATCGCCGTGCACGCGGCGATCACCAGCTGCGAGCCCGCGATCCATCGCCGCGGATCGCCGCGCTCGGCCCACATCAGCAACCGCACCTCGAGCACCGCCGCGAGCAAGGCGGGCGCGACCAGCAGCATCACCGCAGTGCCACCATGGGCGAGCGCATGGGTGCGCTCGAGCGCCGGCGCCTCGATGACGGGCACGCCGGTCCACAGCTCGTCGAAGAACGGCACCGCCAACAGCAGCAGTGCGGCACGGTCGACGGTCGATCAGATGCGCTCGGTCAGGTCGCGGGGCATGTCAGCCAACAAGGTCGCGCGGGTCGGACCCAGCGGTCAAGCGGCGAGACGCTCGCGCGGCCAGGCTGACGCGCCGTCTGAGGAGCCGCGACGAGGGTGGGTCGCTTGGGTGCGCTCGCGCGGGGCTCGCGACGCGGCCGCCTACGCCAGAAACTTGCCCGCACGCGGCGATTTTGGCAGGCGAGCGAGGTGGACCCCAGCGCAGCCGGCCCCAGCGTGGCGCCCCCCGCGAGCGACGGCGCCGCGCGTCCGCTGGCGTCGGAGCCCCTGCCCGACGGCAACGGCAACGCCCGCACGCGCAACCTGTTGCGACGCGGTGGCGAGCTCATGCGCCCCATGGCCACCGACCTGCGTGCGGTCCGCAACCGCGCGACCGTGGTCGGATCGGTGCTCGCGCTCGCGCTGCTCGGCATGATGTGGCGCGCCTGGTCGATCGGCGTCGTGCAGCACGATCGCTTCGCCGAGCTCGGCCACCGTCAGCAGCTCCGCACCTACCGCGTCGAGGCCACGCGCGGTGATGTCGTGGATCGCGGCTACATCGCGCTGGCGATCACCGACCGCGTCTACAAGATCGTGGTCAACCCGCGGCTCATCACCGCCCGCGGCACGGTCGACGACGTCGTCGCCGCAGTGCTCGAGCTGTTCCCCGAGGAGGACGCGGCGTACCTGCGCGAGGAACTCGGCCGCGACAAGGCCTACCGTCAGCTGCGGATGTCGCTCGACGACGCGCAGGCCAACCAGCTGCGCGCCCACGGACTCGAGGGCGTGACCCTGGAACAGGCACCGCATCGCGTCTACCCCCGACGGACGCTCGCATCCCACGTCATCGGTCGCGTCGGTGCCCAGGGCAAGGGCAACCTCGGCATCGAGTACGGCATGGAGGAGTATCTTCGCGGGCGCGATGCGATGAGCCGCGCCTACTTCGCGCGCGGCAAGAAGCTGTTGGTCGAGGGCTTCCCCGATCCGGACGTCTCGCGCGGCAACACGGTGGTGCTCACGATCGACTCGGCGATGCAGAGCATGGCCGAGCAGGCCGTCGATCAGCTGGTCGCGACCTGGACCCCGGCGAGCGCGAGCATCGTCGTGCTCGACCCCCGCAACGGCGAGATCCTCGCGATGGTGAGCCGGCCGAGCTTCGACCCCAACCACCCCGTGGACACCCTGGCCCAGACGGTGAACCACGCCGTGCAGAGCGACTTCGAGCCGGGCTCGACCATGAAGGCGATCACCGTCGCCGCCGCGCTCGAGACCGGCGCCATCCGCAAGGAAGAGAGCTTCTTCTGCGAGAAGGGCAAGTGGAAGTACACCGAAGACCACTCCATCTCCGACACCAAGTCGTCGGAGTGGTTGAGCGTGAGCGAGATCCTCGCGGTCTCGTCGAACATCTGCACCACCAAGATCTACGAGCGACTCGACAAGCAACACCTGCACGAGTGGGTCACACGATTCCACTTCGGCGAGCGTCCGGCGATCGAGCTCTCAGGGGCGACCGCGGGCGTGCTCGCGCCATGGCAGAAGTGGTCCGACATCCAGGGCGCGAACGTGTCGTTCGGCCAAGGCATGACCGCGAGCCCGCTGCAGGTCGCAGCCGCCTTCGCCGTGCTCGCGAACGAAGGCAGCTACAATCCACCGACCATCGTCCGCAAGGTGCTGACGCCCGAGGGCGAAGAGGTCCCGATCACGCGCCCGCCCAAGGAGCGCGTCGTCCGGGCCGCGACCGCGCGCACGGTGCTCGAGATGCTCGAGAATGTCGTGCACAGCAACAAGGGCACCGGCAAGAACGCGGTGGTGCCGGGTTATCGCGTGGCCGGCAAGACCTCGACGGCACAGAAGGCCAGCAAGCAGGGCGGTTATGCCGAGGACGACTACTTCGCGTCGTTCGTGGGCGCGATCCCAGCCCGTGATCCCCGCGTGGTCATCCTGGTATCGGTCGACCTGCCGCAAGGCGGGCACTACGGCAACGAGGTCGCGGCGCCGACCTTCGCCGTGCTCGCGGCGCAGCTCATGGAACACATGGGCGTGCCGCGCGAGGACGGCTCGAAGCCGGCGCCCGATCCAATCCGTCTGCTGGCGAGCAACGTCAAGCTCGCGGAGGGCTTCGCGGACGTCGACGACATCGAGCCGCGACTTCCCGGCGAGCGTGTGATCGAGGTCGAAGGCGGCCTGCCCGACTTCACTGGGCTCACGATGGCCGAGGCGATCGATGCCGCGGACGAGGCCGGGGTCGTGCTGCAGCCGGTGGGCACCGGCATCGCCGTGATGCAGGACGTGCCGCCCGGGCCGGTCGAGCCTGGCGCGACCGTGCAGGTGCTCTTCGAGCCGCCCCACTAGCGAACGTCGCGGTCGTGCGCCTTCCAGCGCCATCGTCGGGGTGTGCCCGCGAGCGGCCGGCACACCCCGACGTGGCGACGACAAGCCAAGTCAAGGACGCAAGGTTGCGTTGTTGCGGGCGAGGCAGATCAAGCCAAGTTCAAGCTGCGGTGGCGAGTCGAGCAGCGCCGGGAGCCACCCGGCTCGTCACCACGCACGAGCACTCGTGCAATCGCCTTGCCAGCGGTTTCATCGAGCAACCGAGCCCGCGCTGCGGGCGACCGCGACGCCGACGTCGTGAAGGTCATGGGGCGGCGCGACGCGCCTGCCATGGCGCATCGATCGGGCGCGGCCGCGCTTCGCTTGCGGCGCGGCCGCGGTTGGCACCGATACGGCGTCAGCCCTTGCCGACGACCTTGCGCAGCACCACGCGATCACTGGGCACCGGCGTCGACGGATCGGCCTCGAGCGTGACGACGACCTCGAACTTCTCGTAGCCCGCGGTGGCGACGATCTCGCCGGTGCGATCGTCGGCGTCGTAGTCGAGCATCCCGAGCTTCGCGGAGCCGTGGCCCGGGACGAAGATCCACACCGCGTAAGCCTTCAGCGCCGGGTCGATGCGGGAGGGCGGCGCGAGGTGGTCGATGTGCATCGTCAGCTCGCGCTGCTCGGTCTTGTTCACGCGCACGGCGAGGTCGGCCTGGGCGGCGTAGTTGGGCGCCTCTGCGTCGACGTGGTAGCGGTTCGCGCATGCGCTCAGCGTCAACGCGGTCAGCAGGAGCGCACTCGACTTGCCGAATCGTGGCGTGTTCATGGACGGCCGCTTCGACGCAGCCCCGCGCCCGATCGATCGGCGCTGCACCCGGGGTTTACCGGCGGGAAATGCGTGGCGTTTCGCCGCGCGAGCGCGGCGTCACGGCATGCCCGCGTACAGCACGGTCACGCTCTGGCGCGAGATGCTACCGCCGATGATGTCGTCGCGATGGTCGCCGTCGACGTCGGCCAGCAGCAGCACGTCGAACTCGTGATCGAGCGCGAGTTCGTGGATGACCGGCGTGCCGTCGTCCCAGTCGGTCAGGAGATCGAGCCGCGGATCCTCGTCGTTGCCGTGCCGCGCCAGCACGACATCGGCGATGCCGTCGCCCGACACGTCACCGACCTCGATGACGTTCGCCGCCGCCGCGCCCCAGCCGTCGATGTCGGCGATCGAGGACGGGCCCGTCCACGCGAAGCGATGCAGGCGGCCGTAGAACTCCAGCACCAGCAGGTCGTCGTGACCGTCGGCGTCGACGTCGCCCACACCTTGGTGGTGCCCCTCGCCCGAGAACCACTGCACGCCGTAGTGGCCCTGACTCGCCGGCCACACGCGCACCTCGGCCTGGAACGTGCCCGCGCCGTGCATGTCGATCACGGCGAGCGCGTCGACGCGGCCGTCGGCATCGAAGTCGCCGAGGTCGATGCCGTTCGACGCGTACGAGAAATCGGCGCTCTGGCCGTAGGCGGTGAGCTGCACCACCTCACCGAACGCGCCGCCGGCCAGCCGCACGGTCGCGATACCGCCCGGATCGGCCAGCTCGGCGACCGAGTGCAGACTCTCGCCGTCGTCGCCCGCGGGCATCACGACCAACGACACCGGCGCTTGAGGCAGCGCCGCAGACTCGACCACGCTGGTGAGCGTCGAGGCGCCGCTGCGGAGCTCGAGCACCACACCGTTGGCGCTCACGAGGTCGTGGTGGCCGTCGCGATCCACGTCGACCAACGCGGCACCGAGTCCCGCGTCGACCGCCGCCGGGAGGATCGTGAAGCGCTCCGGCGACTGCAGCACCACCACCCGAGCGCTCCCCACCGGTGCGTCACCCCGGACCACGAGATCGGGCGCGCCGTTGCCGTCGATCTCGCCGACCGCGAGATCGCGGGGCGCAAGCCCGACCGCGAGATCGATGCGGCGCTCGAAGCAGGCCGCGAGCGCGAGGCAATCTTGCTGGGACGGCGCATCATCACTGGAGCTGCTGGCGACGCCGGAGCTGCTACCACCGACCACGATCGCGCCGTGGTCGATCGGCGTCCACGGCCCGCAGGCCGCCGTCGTCCACACCATCACACCGAGCCATGCGCGCACGGCCGGGATGGTATCAGGCGATGCGCGGCGCGCTCCTCGTCGCTGGGCGCACCGCATGCGCGGGCAGGCGGGCGCTCGGCACGTACTATGCGCCGCGCAGCAGCGAGGCCAGGCCGTCGAAGCCGCCGGCGTCGCGCACGATGTGTAGCGCCATCGCTCCGGCCCCCGTCGCCCCGATGATGTCGTCCTCGTCGTCATCGCCGACGTGGACCAACTCGGCCACGGGTGCGCGGAGCCGCGACGCCGCGCGCTCGAACGCCTGCGGGTCGGGCTTCTCGCAGCCGAGCTCGGCGGAGCTCATCACGGCATCGAAGGCCTCGGCGATGCCGAGCGCCGCGAGTGTGCCGTGCAGCCGCAGGTCCCAGTTCGACAGCACGCCCACGCGCAGTCCCACCTGACGCAGCGACTGCACGCACGCGAGTGCGCCGTCGGCCACGCGCCACGCCTTCGCACCCGCGAAGTGATCGAGCAGCGCGTCGGTCAACCCGGGCACGTCGACGCCAGTGGTGTCGGCGATGACGGCGGCCCAGTAGGCCCGCCACGCCGGGTCGACGGCCCGCAGCCCACGATGGCGAGCCATCGCGGGCCGGAGCGCGGCAGCGATCGCAGCGCTCGAGGCCGCTGCGCCGAAGTCCTTCGCCAGCTCGGCGTAGGTCGCCGCGATCGACTCGCGTGGATGCACGAGCGTGCCCGCGGCGTCGATGGTGACGGCCTGCAGGCGTCCCCGCGCCCGCGCGGCGGCGACGCGCTCGCGTGGGTTCACGGGCGGCGGCGCGGCAGCACGTGGCACTCGACCGTGAAGCCGCTGGTCGGACGGCGCGGCCCCAGCGTGCGCGGCGTGGGCGGCATGGTCGTGCGCGGACCCGCGGGGCAGGTCTCGACGACGAGGCTGGCCTGCGACCGCGACGAGTCACGCGGGGGCGTGAGCTCGGAAGAGGTGGCGGCGTCGCGGGGCTTTGCCATCGGCGTCGGGTTTGTATCAAACCCGGCTCGCCCCGCAAAGCCCGGCGTCGTGCTCGACGACGGCGGTCCCCTTCACAGCGAGACGAGGGGCGCAGTTGCGGGCGCCGGCTCCGCCTCGACGTGGCCCGTTGGCCGCGTGGACCATGGCACCCACGCATCCTCCTGCGATGCCGGACGGTGGCGCCGCTGGTGCCACGAGGATTCCTCCTGGGCACGCAAGAAGGCGTCCTGCGCCGCCTCGACGGCGCGCTCCTGCGCACTCGCAGCCTCCTCGAGCGCGTCTTCGTACGCGTCGGCACTCGCTTCGAGGTCGAACTCGAACGCGCCGTCGTCGAAGAGATCATCGCCGTCGAAGAGACCGTGCAGCTCGATGGCACCGCGTCCACCCCACGGCGAGAACGGGCCGTCGAACCACCAACCACCGTGGATGATGATGCTGACACCGTGCTCGCGGGGCGGTGGCGGCGGTGCGGCCGGCAGCGGCGGCGGTGGCAGTGGCGGCAACGCGCGCGGGGCCGCGACGTCGAGCTCGACGGTCTCGTCGCGACCGACGATGCGCACGCGGGCGCGGTCGTGGCCGTCGGCGCCATCGAGGTCCTCGACCACGATGGTCGCGCTCGGCTCGGCGACGCGCGGGGCGATCGCGAGCGGCTCGGCCTGTGCACGGGCGCCCGGCACCAGCCACGCGGTCGCGCCCAGCAGGCCCAGCCCGACCCCGGCCCGCCACGCGGGCCGACCGTGCTGGCGTCCGGCCTGACGCCGTTGATCATCGAGCAGTCGACGGATGCGCTTCACGATCGGCGAACGAACACTCGCCATTGCCGGTGCGGCGATCGTCGCCGGCTGTCGCTCGACCCACGCGGCGACCTCGGCGAGGCACTTCGCGAGGTGCACCCCGGTGCCGCTGTGGCGCGCGGCCCAGTCGTCGCACTGGAACTCGGCGACCTCTTCGAGCTTGCGCCGCGCGAGGTGATTGAGCGGTTGGAAGAAGAGCAACGCCTCGACGATCGCGCTGGCGTGCAGCCACCACGCATCGCGGCGAACGACGTGGGCGAGCTCGTGCGCCAGCATGCCCTGCTGCTGCAGCGGTGTGAGGCCCTCGATCGCGCGCTCGGGGATGCAGACCTCGCGACGGGCCAACGCGACCGGCGACGGCAGCGTGGCGCTCGCCGAGAGCCGCACGCGCTTGGGCAGCTCGGCCTTGTTGCACAGCGCCAGCCAGCTCTCGAGCAGGGGATCTTCGATCACGTCGCGACGGTTCGCGAGCTGCTTGCGCAGGCGATGGGCGGCGACGCCGAGCCGCACGAGACCGAACACCGCGCCCGCGCCCATGAGCGACAGCAACACCCACGGCCACGCGCTGGGCGGCCTCGCCGGGCTGGTCATCGCCGCGACCGGTCGCGGCGCGCTTGCACGCGTGGCGACGATCGTCAGCTCGCCGGCGCGATGTTGCAGCTGCGTCGGCCGTGCGTCGGACGTGGGCGCGGCGGCGAGCGGCGCGACCGCGGGCTGCTCGGTGGTCTGCAGCGCCTGTGGCAGGCCCAGGTGCCCCCACGGCGGCGCGAGCTCACCGGCCTGTTGCACACTCGCGGTGAGGATGCCGCCGACCAGCGCGAGCTTCCACAGCGACTCCTGCATCGACAGCGAGATCCGCGGCACCGCGCGGGTCACCAGCCAAATCGTACAGATGAGCGCGGTGCTGTGCAGCGCATAGGTCAGCGCCCACGACAGGATCGTCGTAACCATGGGAACACCTCGGATGGGTCGAGAGTTGGTGGCTAACTTGGGTCTTCCGGCTCGGATTCCCGCCGATCGGCGAGCAGTCGGTCGATCGCAGCGAGTTCCTCGGCGTCGATCGATCGACTGCCGAGCAGATGACTGACGAGTGCCGTCGGATTGCCGCCGAAGAAGAACTCGGTGAGCTTCGCGAGCATCGTGCGGCGCACCTCGTGCTCGGGCACGCTTGCGCGGTACACATAGCTGCGACCGCGCATCGTGTGGGTCACGAGGCCGCGCTTCTCGAGGCGCTGCAACAGCGTCGCAACCGTGGTCGGAGCGAGCGCGCGGTCCTGCTCGCGCAGGGCCTCGTGAACGTCGGCGGCGGTGGCTTCGTCGCGGTCCCACAACACCCGCAGCAGCGCGAGCTGCAGGTCACTCAGCTGGGCATCGGACATGGTCTCGGCGTCCCGTACTACGCTTGTAGTACTACGGTCGTAGTACTACAACTGTCGACGAAGCGCGTCAAGGCAGAATTCTCCCGTCCGCGCCCTGCTGCTCATCGCGACGGTGGGGTGATCGCCTCGCCCAGCGGCACGCGTTTGGGTTCGCGCGCGCCATCGGGCTCCCAGATCGCCACGATCGACGTGAGGGTCGCATCGGCATCGTCGGCGCTCGGCAACGACCACGCGACGGCGGCGACGATGCCGGCCACCACCAGCGACGCGCCACCGACCGCGGCGCGACGCCCGGCGGGCACGCTCGCCGTCAGCACGAAACCCAGCGCCCCCAAGGCCGCGAGCACGCCGACCACGTCGGCGAACGGGACGATGCCGTGGGGATGCATGCCGCGCCACACCAGCGGGATCAACAGGTCGCGCAGGGGATTGCCGTCGGGCACCAGGTGCGGAAAGAGGTTCGCCGCCAGGGCGTTGCACGCGGTCGCGAACACGGCCGCGCCCAGCAGCAACGCGAGCGCCCCCTCGCGCCCTCGTAGTCGTCGTAGCACCACGACGAGCGCCGGCGCGAGCATCGGTAGCGCCGCCACGAGGTAGCGCGGACCCACACGCCAACCGCCGGCCTGCTCGAGCCCCAACGTGAGCACGAGGAACGCGACGAAGATCCACGTCATCGTCCGCATGGGCACGCCCGCCTGGTCCGGCGTGCGCCAGGCCAGCGGCACGAACACCACCAGCGGCGCCCAATACAGCAGGCCCCCCCACGGTGACACCAGGTCCTCGACGAGCTGTGCCGCGTGCGGCCACGTGAAGCCGAGCAGACCATGGCCGTGGATGGTCGCGAAGCCCTCGTCGACCACTCGGTGGTAGCCGGTCGACCACGGCGAGCCGAACGCCAGCTGATGATAGCCAGCCAGCGCCAGCATCGGCACGACCGCGCCCGCGACCGCGGCCCACGCCGTGGCCCGACGATGGTCGCGCAGCGCGGGCCACAGCATCGCGGCCAACGGGATCGCGGCAACGATCGCGCCGTACTCCACGACCACCGCAAACGCGGCCACGAACCCGCCGAACACCGCGTGTCGTCGTGCGCGGGCAGCTCGATCGTCGTGCAGCGCGTCATGGATGGAGAGCACGCCGATCCAGAGCGAGAGCGCCGCGAGGCTGTGGCCGAACAGCACGTGCGCGTAGCTCAGCATCGGCGTGCTCACGATCACCAGCGTGGCGGCGGCGCGCGCCCGATCGTCACCACCCAGGCGCCGCGCGATCGACCACGCGAGCAACATCGTCGGCAGCCACGCGCCCAGCAGTCGCGACGACCACGTGAGCGCGAACAGCGTCGGGGTCGGGCCGCCCGCCGCGGCGACCAGCCGCAGCGCGCCGTAGGCGACCACCGCCGGCAACGTCGCGCCAGGGGGCTTGTTCGGCAGCAATCGGCCGTCGAGACCACGCGCGACGTCGATGCCGGGATCGATGCCCCGTGCGACGACCGCATCGAGCGCGATGCTGCCGTGATCGACGATCGCGATGGCCTGCAGCAAGCGCGGCCGCTCGTTGGCGTTCATCAGCCGCGACAGCAGCGGGCAGGCAGCGCCGGTCGCGAGCGCCAGCAACAGCAGCCAGAGCCAGCGCCCACGCGAAACCATGCGCCGCCAGCATAGCCCTTGGTGTGCCTGCTCCGTCACCATTGCGCGCAGTTGTCCGACCCCTCGCGGGCCAAAGCTATGCTACCCATGCAGGGAGTCGTGCGTGCGTCGAGCCAGCCGGGAGTGCGGGCCTTCGGGGTGGCCGGGCTCGTCGCGCTCGCGATGTCGTCGGGCTGCAACGTGGTCGAGCGGGTGAAGGCCATGATCAAAGGCGAACCCGCGGCCGACGACACCGGGCAGGGCGCGACCGAGGAACCCGAGGAGCTGGTGGCGCCGATCGAGCGTCCACCGGTCGCGAAGCCGGCGGAGCCCTCGAGCGGGCCGCCGCCGCCGCTCGAACGGGCCAAGCGCAAGCTCGCGTACGCGGCCCGCGGCGCGACCCACCTCGGCTTCAACCTACAGGGCTTGAAGGGCCTGCGCGCGCTCGCAGGCGCGCTGGAGGTGCCGGCATGGGCGGTCGAGGGCGAAGGCGAGGTCGGTCGCATGCGCGACGACGATCTGCGCACGGCCTGGACCTGCGAGCTCGATCCCTACAAGCCCTGTGCGCTCGGCATGCACCTCGGCGACGACGCGCAGCTGCAGGCGGTGCGCCTGTTTGCGGCGGCGGAGGGCAAGGCGTTCGACAAGCAGCCGCGACCCGCCAAGGTCCGCATCCACACCGACGACGGCTGGGTCGACGTCGAGCTGCCCGACGTCCGCGACTACGTCTACGTCGTGTTCGGCAAGCCCATCGCGACCACGGCGGTGACGATCGAGGGGCTCGAGTATCACGGGCCCAAGCGCGGCGATCTGCAGGTGGCTGAGGTCGAGATCTACGGGCTCGGCGGCACCGCCCGCGAGCCGCTCGAGCTCGACCCGAGCAAGATGGTGGTCCAGCTCGACACTCCGGCGTGGTCGAAGGAGCGCGATGCTTGGAGCCGCGGCGCCTCGTTCCTCGAGCGCCTCGCCGACGACGGCACCCACACCCGCGTGATGCCGGCCACCGCGATCTTCGGCCATCGCGACGATCGCATCCAGCTGGTCGAGCACCTCGACGGCACCGACTGCCGCAGCCATCGCGGGCTGTACTTCCTCTTGGATCGTGAAACCCGGGTGATGGCGCCAGTCGGCGACCTCGGCGGGCTCGGCTCGCTGGTCTTCCGCGCGCACGATGGCCTCGGCTACGTCAGCGGCTACGTCGACGACGAATCGGCGCGGCTGTCGGGCGTGGTGCTCGACGGCGACGTGCTCCGGCATCGACGCACGCAGCGTCTGTCCGACAGCGACGGGCCCGGCGTGCTCGGGGACTGGGGCATGGACCGCGACCCGGTGCCACGCCCGGGCTCGCCGAGCAATCGGCCGCTCGACGACTGCACGCTCGGTTCGGACGAGAGCATGGCGGCGTTCGTGGCCGCGACCAAGGCCAAGCCCAAGAGCGTCGAGAAGCCCGCCGAGTGGATGATCTGCGAGCTCGGCGAGGGCATGCGGGTGTACCTCTCGGATCACGGCCCGTGCGGCAAGGCGTGGGACCTGATCGTGCTCGGCGAGCAGGGCGTGGTGGCAAAGCAGGGCGGCCATCGCAACGGCGCGCGCCTGCGACTGCAACGTCGCGGCAGCCGCGAGCTGTTGGTCGAGCTCGGCGGCAGCGACGATGCCGTGGAGATGATGCGTGTGACGCCCAACGGCATCACCTCGCTCGGGACCACCGAGTTCGCCGCCAGTGCGCCGGCGGCCTGCCGCAAGCGCTGCGACGACGTGCTCCGCAACCCTGCCGCGCCCTGACGAAAGTCCGCGTGAGCCACTCGCTGCAACGCACGCTCCGTCGGTTGCCGGCGCGCCGGCAGCAACGACTCCTCGCCGGCGACGTCGGCCGCTTCGCCGCGCTCGAGTTCGGCGGGCACGGCATCAGCGGTGGCTTCGCGGTGTTCGCCACCCTGGCGTTGCTCGGCACCGTGCTGAACTACTGGCTGGGCCGCTGGTTCGACGGCCCGCCGCCGCTGGGGCTCGACGGCATCCTCGGCTCGGCGTTCACGGGCGCCGGCCTGTGGATCGCCGCCGGCGCGGTGGTGTCGCACCGCCGCGCGCTGGCGGGTCGCGAGGTCCCACGCCGCGCGATCGCGAGCGCGCTGCGAAGGGAGCTGCACGTCGCCGATCGCAGCCGCGCCGAGCTCGAGGCGCTGGCGTTCACGGCGGCGCGCGCGTGGGTGTTCGGTGGCGACCGGGTCGAGCGCCTGCTGCTCGAGTGCGTCGATGGGGAGTTCGTGGGGCTCTGCGGTCCGGGCGTGGGTGATCGCTTCGCCCCGGCCGAACCCGTCGGACGTCGGTTCACGATCGAGCGCCTGCGGTGGACCGGCACCGTGCTCTCGCTCGCCACCGGCGGCGCCGCATTGCCGCTGACGGCCGCTCGTTGGCCCGATGCCGAGGACGGCGGCACCGCGCCCAAGGACGACGGCACCGCGCTCGTCGCCCACGACGGCATCACCATCTGCGAGGTGTGGCAGGCCCACGAGCTCCCACCCATGCTCGCGGTCGCGATCGGTCGCGCCCCTGCGCCGTTCCGATGACGCGCCAGCTCACCCGCGCCCGAGCCTGCATGCGGCTCGAATGATGCGATCCTGCCCGCCTCCACCCACGACCGCGGCCCACGAGGTCGCAGGACGAACCCCACACGTGCCCACCTCTCGACAGCTCCTCCTGGTCTCGATGGCGTTCCTCGCCGCATGCGGCGGCAGCTCCGACGGCAGCGGCGGCGGCGGAGATGCCGGGGCCTCCACCGGCGGCGATGAAGCGCTCACCCACGGCTTCGTCGCGCTGCGCTTCGAGGGCGACGCGGCGACCTATGCCGGCACCGACACCATCGTCGCAACGATGAACTATGGCCCCTGCCTGACGACGTTCTACGCCGACAACCCGCAGATGCGGCAGTACGGCAACTTCGGGCAACAGATCTTCGGCGACGGCTCCGCCGGTGGCGAGGGCTGGAAATCGCGCCTGTGTGGAGATGACATCGATCACAGCGCCTGCGAGATCGTGTGGATCACCCAGCGCATCGATACGGTGCAACAGCTCGCCGTCACCTATCAGGTGAGCGAGGCGATGAACGACGGCACGCTGTTGTTCGGCCCGATTCCGACCTCCGACACCGCGCTGTGCGACGGCGAAGCGCTTCCGGTGGTCACGGTCGACATCTCCGAAACGACTGGAATCCGGGGCATCGACGCCGAGGGGCACGACCTGTGGCGTGCGACCACCGTGACACCGAACGCGGCCTCGACCGGACAGAGCGACCCGATGGTGGTGTCCGCCGCACCGGTCGGTGGCTGACGTCCACGACAGCGCTGTCACATTGCCGAGCCGTGCCCCGCGCTGCTAAGGTCCGCCGGTCACCATGCACTTCGATACTCGGAACCACCAACTCGGCTTTCTCCTCTCGCTGGCGGCGCTGCCCCTCGCCGGCTGCGTGCTCACCAGCGACGACGGCGACACGGGTGCCGACAGCACCGGTGCGTCCGCGTCGGCTTCGGCGAGCGCGTCGGCCTCCGCCACCGACTCGGCCTCCGCCTCGGCTTCCGCGTCCGCGACCGACTCCGCCAGCGCGTCGGCTTCGGCCTCGGCCTCGGCCTCGGCCACCGACTCGGCCTCGGCCTCGGCTTCGGCCACCGACTCGGCCTCTGCGACCGACACCGACCCGACCGCCGCCGACTCCACCACCGGTGACGTGCCCGCGGTGTGCGAGGCCTACGGCGCCCACTACGTCGAGTGTGGCATCGGCAAGGACCCGACCTACGCCGCGTACTACTGCACCTACGCGCTCGGACTCGGCGCCCGCTATGCCGACTGCGTCGCCGCTGCCGAGGATCTCTACGCGTGCCTCTCGACCGCCGACTGCACCGCGCTGTCGCGCGGCTCGGCGTGCCCGACCGAGCTCGAGGCCGTCACCACCGCGTGTGGCCTCGGCGGCTCCACCAGCGGTGGCGCCGGCACCAGCAGCGGCGGCTGATCGCGAATCGCGATCGAAGCCCGCGGCGCGGCGGCACTGACCACGCGCCGATGCGAAGCGACCGGACCCCATGCGGCCCGATGCACCGCGCCCCAACCGGCCGCGATCCATCGGGCCGCTGCTATGATGCGGCCATGCCCCCTGGTTTGCTGCGTGCCACCGTGGTCGCGACGACGCTCCTGCTCGCCTGTGACGACACCACCGCGCAGGTGACCGCAGCGGTCGACGGCGCCGGCAAGCAGGTCGACGCCGCCAAACAGACCGCGGCGCAGGTCGCCGACGATGCCAGCAAGCAGGTCGATGCCGCCAAGCAGGCGGTCGACGGCGCCGGCAAGTCCGCCGTCGACGCGATGGATCGCAGCAAGCGCGCGTGGGCGGGGCTGACCGACAGCGGTCAGCTCAGCAAGGACGCACTCGCCTGGCTCGGCGCGCAGGCCGAGGGCACCGACATGGGCAGCGTGGTCGCCAAGGGCGTACAGGTGGCCCCGGTCGCCCTCGAGATCGGCGTGACGATCAACCAGGCGGTCGACAGCGAGACCGTGGTCGAGCCGATCTACCAACCGCTCGACGGCCGCGATCCCGAGGCGGTCGATCGCGCCATCGCTGGCATGCCGCGGGTCGAGGTCGTCGACGGCGTGAAGATCGGGTTCAGCCAGCTCAACCGCGTCGACGCGGGAACGTCGATCGACGAGCGCGCGTACCTGGTGACCTGGCGACGCGAGACCCACCTGGTGGGCTTCGTCTACCGCACCAAGCGCACGATCGACCTCGAGATGTTGATTCGCGAGAGCCCACGCCTCTTCCGCCTCACCCGCGACGCCATCGCCGACGAGACGCCATGATCACGCTGGGCCAGCTGCTGCAGGGCGTCACGGACGCACGCATGGTTCGGTGCGACGCGGCCACGGCGATCGCTGCGGTCGCCACCGACTCACGCCGCGTCGCGCCGGGGGACCTCTTCGTCGCGCTCACCGGGGCCTCGCACGATGCCCATCGATTCGTGCCCGAGGTGCTCGCGCGCGGTGCCGCGGCGGTGGTCGTGCGCGAGGGCTTCGCCCCCGACGGCCCCCACGTGTCGGTGCCCGACACCTGGGCGGCGCTGCCGATCATCGCCGCGCACGCGCACGGCGACCCTGGCGAACACCTGCGGCTCGCCGCCGTCACCGGCACCAACGGCAAGACCACCACGGCGCACCTGGTCGGCGCGATCCTGCGGACGGCCGGCCGCGCCCACGCGCGGCTCGGGACCACCGGCAACTGGCTCGTCGACCACGAGGATCGCAGCAGCTTCACGACCCCTTTCCCACTCGAGCTGCAGGCGTTGCTGGCCGACGCCCGCCGCCGCGGCGCCACCGATGTCGTGATGGAGGCGTCGTCGCACGCGCTCGCGCAGGCACGCGTCGCACCGCTGCGGTTCGCAGGCGTCGGGCTCACCAGCTTCAGCCAGGACCACCTCGATTTCCATCGCGACATGGACGACTACCTGCGCGCCAAGTGCCTGCTGCCGTCGACCTATCTGCGACGCGACGGCATCGCGGTGGCGGCCGTCGACGGACAGCCCGCGGCGGCGAGCTTCCTCGCGGCCGCAACCGCCGCGGGCGCGAGGGCATGGCGCGCCTCTCGACAAGACCCGACCGCCGAGATCCACGCCCACGCGATCGTCTTCGCCGACACCGGCACGCGTGGATGGCTGGAGACGCCGATGGGTCGCGTCGAGCTGTCGAGCCCGCTGCTGGGCCCGTTCAACCTCGACAACCTCATGGTCACCACCGGCCTCGCGCTCGCGCTGGGACTCGCGCCCGAAGCGATCGCGCAGGGGCTCGCACACGCCCACGGCGCCCCTGGTCGGCTCGAGCCGGTCCGAGGTGAGGGCGGCGGTGGCCCCACGGTGATCGTCGACTACGCCCACACCCCCGACGCGGTCGAGCGCACGCTCGCGGTGCTGCGACCGCTCGCGCGCGGACGGCTGTGGGTGGTGCTCGGCTGCGGAGGCGATCGCGATCCCAGCAAGCGACCGTTGATGGGCGGCATCGCGGCCCGCGACGCCGACCGCTTCTTCGCCACCTCCGACAACCCGCGCAGCGAGTCGCCCGAGCGCATCGTCGACGACATGCTCGCCGGCATGCCGTCCGCGCTGGCGGCCAAGGTCACGCGCGAGGTCGATCGCGCGGCCGCGATCGCGATGGCGATCGCGCTTGCCGACGACGACGATCTGGTGGTCGTCGCTGGCAAGGGCCACGAGGACTACCAGCAGCTCGCAGGTCAGACCATCCACTTCGACGATCGCGAGCACGCCCGTGCGGCGCTCGCGAGGCGCGGCTGATCACAGCCGCAGGGTCTCACCGATCGCGGGGATCGAGCGTCGCGCCTCGGGCAGGCCGCGCGCGTCCCAGTGCTCGCGCAGCAGCGTCGGTGGTTCGAGCAGGTCCTCGTCGGTCAGCTTGAAGGTGCCCCAGTGCATCGCGACGAAGCGCGTGGCGCCGAGCGCCTCGAACGCCTGCACCGCTTCGATCGGATCGATGTGCTGGGTGCGCATGAACCACCGCGGCTCGTAGGCGCCGATCGGCAGCATCGCCGCGTCGATGACACCAGCGCGACGGCCGATCTCTTCGAAGCCGTCGAACCACGCGGTGTCGCCCGAGTGGTATACACGCACACCGTCGCGGGCGACGACGTAGCCGCCCCACAGCGTGGCGTTCTCGTCGAACAGGCCGCGTCGGCTCCAGTGCTGCGACGGCACGAAGGTGATCTCGAAGCCCTCGACCTCGCGTTGCTCCCACCACTGCATCTCGACCACGCGTGAGAGCCCTGCACGCTCGAACCACCGTCGCAGGCCGTGCGGCACCACGTAGACCGCGTCGGGGCCGATCGCCTTCAGGCTCGGCGCATCCATGTGGTCGCGATGGTTGTGGGTGATGAGCACGACGTCGATCTTCGGCAGGTCGGCGCGGGCGAGCCCGGGCGGGCCGTTGCGCACGACCACCGCCAGCCGCCGCGAGAACACCGGGTCGATCAGCAGCGAGCGGCCGCCGAGCTGGACCAGGAAGCTGGCGTGACCGATCCACGTCAGCGAGGGCTCGGCGCCGCCACGGCGCAGGGCAGCGCCGTCGTTGGCCACGCGCGGCACCTCGGCGGTCGCCGCCGCGACGATCTTCCGACCGTCGTGCAGACCCAGCTTCCACTTGAGCACCGTGCCGAGCCCGTGGGGGTTGCGGCTGCCATCTCGATTGGTGAAGCGCGACATCGACCTGGGGGGGCGCGCGGCGACTGCCGCGACGCGTCCCAGGTTCTAGCAGAACCAAGGTGGCTTGCAGGTCAGGCCTTGAGCGCGTCGAACTCGCCGGCCTCGGCGAACGCGGGATCGCCGAAGATCGTCAGCGGCCCACCGGCGTCGTCGGTGACCCCGCAGGCGTTGGCGATGGTCGTGAGCAGCTTGTTGTGCGGCGCGTCGACGTCGTTGACGGTGCTGTCCTGCGCGGTGACCTTGATGTACTGCCCCGTGCGCAGGTAGCCGCCGCAGGAGCCGAACATCACGTACGGCATGTCCATGAAGTGGTGGGCCTTGCCGTCCGAGAGGTTGTTGGTCCACATCACCGCGGTGTGATCGAGCACGGTGCCGTCGCCTTCGGTGTAGGCATCGAGCTGATCGAGCAGGTACGCCAGCTGGGTCGCATACCAGCGATCGATGTCGAACAGCATGTCGAGGTAGCCGTCCACCGCCGAGCCCGAGCAGTCGTCCGCGGTGTTGCCGTGCGACAGCTTGTGGTGGTTGTACTGGTGGCTCATGCCGTCCCACGTGAACACCGGGCCACCGGCCTCGGAGCCCCACATCAGCGTTGCGGCATGATTGGCGCCGCACGCCAGCGCGAGCGCGAGGATGTCCATCTGCAGCAGGCCGATTCGCTTGTACTCGCTGTCGGCGTCGACGTTGGCCCCCTCGAGCGCCTGCAGCTCCGACACACGGCCGTCGTCGAGCATGCACGGGATCAACCCCGCCTCGCCCATGCCGACCTCGAGGTCACGGATCGCGGTGAGGTGCATGTCGAGCTTGGCCCGATCGGCCTGCGAGATGCTGCCACCACCGATGCGGTTGAAGTCGCGCTCGACCAGATCGAGCACGCTCTCGCGCCGCGCGGTCAGGCGCATGATCGCGACGTCGTCGAGGTTCGACAGGCCCATGAGGTCTTGGTAGACCAGCCACGGGTTGTTCTCGCCCACCGCAGGGCCGTTGGCACCGGTGTACGAGACCACGCCGTTGGTACCCTGGTAGCGGTAGCCGACGTGCAGGTTGAGCGCCGGTGTGCCGCCGTCGTTGCGCTGGGTCGCGATCACCTGATCGAGCGATGCCCCGGTGGCGTAGAGCGTGCCTTCGTCGAGCGGCCGCGCGGTGAGGCGGTGGCCGACGCCCTTGACGTGGTCGCAGCCGGCGACCGGGTCCCAGCCGAAGCCACGGGGCACGGTGTGGATGCCGCGAGGGACCAGCATCTTGTCGACATGGGCCGAGAGCGGCTCGAGTGCGGTGCCGGCAAGCCCCGCGGCCGTGAGCGCGCCGTACGGCGAGGTGGGCCAGAAGCGCGTGATCTCGACGCCGTTGCAGCAGCAGAAGCCGACGAAGCGGCGCGGCGTGCCGTCGTCGGCCGCGCGAGCGCGGCGGGGCAGCACCGACTCGAGCATCGGCAGCGCGACCGCGATGCCACCGGCGCCCCGGAGGAAGTTGCGTCGTTTCATGTTCACTCGCCCCCTTGCGCAGCGCGGAATCGGAAGCTGGCGGTCTGCGTCAGCGCGACCAGCAGCTCTTGTACATCGTAGTCCTGCGCGAGCATGGCCTCGTGCAGGCCGTCGAGCGTGCAGGTGTCGGCAGAGGTCTCGGCGCGCGCGCTGGCGTAGCGGAACCACTGCGTGCTGTAGCAGCGCTTGGCGACGTCCGAGGTCGCGAGCTGCTCGATCATGTCGACCGCACCGGTGAAGCTCATCGCGGTGCCGTCGGGATTGGTGAACGAGGCCACGGTGTCGACCGGCTCACCGTTGTCGACGCTGCGCAGCGTGCCCATCGCGTCGAAGTTCTCGAACGCGTAGCCCGGCGCATTGATCATCGCGTGACACGGCGCGCACTGCTCGGGCGAGGTGTGCTGCTCGACGCGTTGACGGGTGGTGCGGATGTTCTCGTCGGCGGGCGGCAGCTGCAGGTCGACGCCCGGCGGCGGGTCGGGGATCTCGGTGCACAGCACCTGGCGCTGCACGAAGGTCCCCCGGTGGATCGGCGAGCTCTCGCCGAAGTACGCATTGGCGGCCAGGAAGCCCGGGTGGGTGAGGAAGCCGGCGCGCGTGGCCGGATCGACCTCGACCGGCGTGAGCGTGTCGCCAAAGCTTCCCGCGAGGCCGTAGATCCGCGCCAGCCGGTCGTCGACGAACGTGCTGCGCGAGGTCATGAGGTCGGCGAAGGTCGCGTCCTGCTCGAGGATCAGCGAGCGGAAGAACTCGCGGGTCTCGGCCGCCATCGAGGCCGGGGTCTCGGCGTCGAAGTCGGGGAACAGGTCGGGGTCCTTCGAGATGTTCGAGTAGCGATCCATGCGGAGCCACTGGCTATGGAAATCCTGCACGGGGTCGGCCGCGCGCGCGTCGGCCAGCAGGCGCCGCGCGTGCGCCTCGATACCGGCGGCGTCGTCGAGCTCGCCGGTCTCGGCGGCGTCGAGCAGCGCGTCATCGGGCATCGAGTTCCACAGCATGTACGAGAGGCGCGCGGCGATCTCCCAGCCATCGAGCGCGACCACGGCGTCGTCGGGGCCCGGGGTGCTGAGCTCGACGCGATACAAGAAGCTCGGCGCCTGCAGCATCGTCTCGATCACCAGCGCGATGCCCTGCTCGAAGGCGGTGCCCCCCTCGTAGAGGCCGGCACCCCTGGCGTAGATGTCGACGAACGCTGCGTGCTCGTCGGCGGTGATGGGGCGGCGGAAGGCGCGACGGCCGAAGCGGTCGATGAACTCGTCGACGCACGGCATCGGGTCGGCCGCGGGCTCGCAGCCGACCACCCCCGAGAGCCGCGGGGTATCGGCCAGCAGATCGGCTGCGATCGCCTCGGCCGCGCGGCGATAGTCGCGGGCGAGACGATCGTTGACGACCAGCTGATCGGCGTTGTTGGTGAAGCCCTTCACCGCGGTGTCGGCGAGGAACGCCGCCGAGGGGCGGTCCTGCACGCCCAACAGGTCGCGCACGGTGTTGTCGTACTGGCCGTGGGTGAGCCGCACGAACTGGGTCATCGGACCCGGCATCGCGTCGGCCTCGCAGTACGGGTCCTCGGCACCGGACTCACCGGCGTCGGATCCACCCCCGTCCGCGGCACCCGATGCCTGGGTGTCGACCCCGCGATAGCAGGCACCGGTCAGTGACAGCAGCGCGAGGACCAGCTTCGAGGTTTGCGTGGCCATCTCGCGAGCACGACACGCGGGCCCGCTCGCGTGGGTGAGAATTTTCTCGGGCGGCGCACATTTGTCCGGCGGGGCTCGCCGAACGGTAGCGAGCCCAACGGGATCGGCGCACGCACGCTTGGGGCCCGCAGACCGCAGCGCGTGGGGACTTCTGGCGGCGGCCGTGATGGCCGCATCGCGCCCGATCCACGCAGACCCGCCCGGTCGGCGTGATCGTGGGCACCCGTCGGTGCACTACCGCTTGTCAGCCGCCGCCCGTCGCGGCCAGGCTCGCTCACCTTACCGGAACTCGACATGTCCGATCGCGACCAACTCCATCGCCTCTCCTTCCTGCTCATGTTCGCCAGCCTGCCGCTCGCCTGTGGCGACGACGGC
>WBZX01000869.1_pt2 | contig 21861 bp, 33 predicted proteins | sample 5204211 | NCBI WGS metagenome assembly WBZX01 (sample SAMN12344362, study PRJNA552823) | activated sludge metagenome | biome: Activated sludge suspended growth; feature: Nitrification reactor; material: Wastewater; isolation source: activated sludge from nitrification reactor of wastewater... | reverse complement strand
ATATCGGCATCTAGCAAGCCTGGCGCGGTGGTGCTCGATGCGTTTGGCGGGTCTGGCTCTACTGCAAACGCAGCCCGACAACTTGGCCGTCGTGCAATCTCAATCGAGCTTTGCGAGCGATGGTGCCGGCGACAAGCCCAACTACTATCCCAAGGGAGTCTGTTTTGAGCGATAACACACCCGAAGGTCTGCCACCACTCGCGGACCTATCCGAGGCCCTGTCCCGAGGACGTGAGCCGCGCAGGAGGCGGACAGAGCAAAGACCACGACAACCCCAACGCCAAGCGGGAGCGGATCTGGTTTAGTCCGCATTGCATCCGACCCGATCGCGGGCAAAGGAGCCTGTTTTGATTCGATACGCTCGCACTCGGACCCAACCAAAGCGTGACGGGTCCATGAACCGACTGGAGCGCGAATGGTCGCTTGTGCTCGAAGCCCGGCGCAGAGCTGGCCAGATCGCACGCTGGGACTTTCAGCCGGTCAAGCTGCGGCTCGCTGACCGGACGTTTTACGAGCCGGATTTTCGCGTGATTGCTCTCGACGGTACGATCGAGATGCACGAGACGAAGGGCTTCATGGAGGACGACGCCGCCGTGAAGCTCAAAGTCGCAGCCGAGCAGCACCCTTATCGATTCGTGCTTGTGCGCAGAATAAAGGGTGTGTGGGCTGAAACGCCCGTCGGTGAATGAAAAGCGTGCAGAAACACGAAACATTTTGTTGACTTGGTTTCTGGGGTGCGGTAGAACTCTGGACATGGACGCGGCACTAGACACCGAGCACAAAGAGGATGCGGCTTGGGAGATCTTTGGCCGCGTGGTACAGAGCGCCTTAAGTGGCGCAAAAGGAGCCCGATGAAACGAATGATGTTGTCTCTGTTGTTGTGCGCGACGACGCACTGTGCCGGTGTAACCGGCGGTCTGCAAACCGGCGGTGGACAAATGCCCTACGCACAGGATTGCGCTGTGCGAAAGAGACCTCCGGATCCTGATAAGATCCCGGTGATGCACGGGCTGGTGGCTTCTGACGGGAAGACCGTCAAGATGGTTATCGCCGATGTGCCGAGTGACGGCATCATGCAGAGGGACACACAGTTCTGTGAACGTGCCGCCATCGGTGGCACGCGAAAGACAGAGCAGTCCCATGCGTTCGATCTTGTGAAGTTGACCGCGCTGCCCGGAGCGACCCCAGCGGCGGCGACGACAGAGCGAGAGTATCGCCTGGAGAGCCTGCCCAGAGCGCAGTGGTCTACACTGGCCGACCGTTGGCCAGACGCTACGCGTTAAGCACACGCTTTCGGGTCGCCCACAATAGGCTGGACAAGGTCGCCGCGAGTCGGGACCGCACGCCGACGATACTTCGACCCAAAACGCCATCTACGGTAAGGCGTGAATCCGTGGGAAAAGCGTTGACGCAGAGAGAGCGTCGGGAGTCCTGACCCGGAAAGGACCGCTGACAACGTACTGTTGACCTGCCAGCGATACCGACTTGTCTGGGTTTTGGGTCGATCGTCGGAGACGGGGCGTCACGGTTAAGCGCGCACATGGGCTAGGACCCCACGTAGGCCACTCGCGACGCTGTGGCTGTTACTCGGTCCCATTGGGCCAGTCGGGATGAGATCCGACAGACAGCCGGAAAGACGGCAAACCCGGACCCGCCGGGCAATGCGGGAACTGAGCAGATAGCACAAATGGCAGTGCCCTCCCGAATAGGGGCGTTGATGCAGGTTCAAATCCTGCGCGGCTCACTGGCTGCCCAACAGCAACAAAGGAGACAGGACCGTGAACCAAAAGAAGCCAGCATCGAAGCAGACCGCTCCCAAGAAACTACCATACGTCGTCGTGCGCACCTATTCGGCGGGAGTCCATGTAGGCGAGCTGAAGTCCCGTAAGGGCAAAGAGGTCGTCCTTGTCAATACTCGCCGCCTCTGGAAATGGTGCGGGGCATTCACTCTTAGCGAAGTAGCAATCGAGGGCATCAAGGAAGGGAGCAAGCCGTCGATCGCGATCCCTCAAATCATCCTCACTGAGGCGATTGAGATCGTCAAGACCAGCTCGGTCGCTGAAAAGATTCTGCGGGAGTTTCCGGCATGCCGCCCGTAGAGCATAACGGGTACGGGTCCGGGTCCGGGTACGGGTACGGGTACGGGTACGGGTACGGGTCCGGGTACGGGTACGGGTCCGGGGACGGGTCCGGGTCCGGGTCCGGGTGGTACGGGTCCGGGGACGGGTCCGGGTCCGGGTCCGGGGACGGGTCCGGGGACGGGGACGGGTACGGGTCCGGGTACGGGGACGGGTCCGGGTACGGGTCCGGGTAACCATTAGCGGCAATGCGGACGCCGGAAGGTCCGCAATTTGGGGCGCAGCTAATCGGAGAGACTGACGGCAGCGCAGATTGCAGCGGAGAGAGGAGGGATCATGGCTAAGAACATGCAATTGAGGGCGATGACGTGGCGGGAACTCAAGGGAGAAATTGAGAAACTGACCGAGAGTCAGCTTGATATGAAGGTCCTATGGTGTGGGGTTGATCGCGGCGGAGTGGTGAACTTGGTTGAGGTTCTGCAAGAAGACCATATCAATCCCAGCGGCGACGCATGGGAGCCAATTAGCGCCTATCCAGAATACGCCAACGAAGAGCCAATCGTTGGCATCAAAGGTCAGCCGATTCTGCATGTTGATGATTGATTCAGTGCGCGGGCGACCGGAACAGCCCGCAATCCGAGTCGGTAGCACAACTGGCTAGTGCCCGCCCCATAGGGGTGTTGATGCAGGTTCGATTCCCGCTCTGCTCACGGGGTTAACCTAGACAACAGAGGAGGATAAAGTGATCCAAGAGAAGTCAGCACCAAAGAAGCCCGTCAAGAAACTCCCGTATGTCGTTGTGCGGACCTATACAGCTGGGGTCCATATCGGAGAGCTGAAGTCGCGCAAAGGTAAAGAGGTCGTGCTTGTCAATGCGAGGCGGCTGTGGAAGTGGTGCGGAGCGCTGAGTCTGTCGGAAGTGGCAGTGGAAGGAATCAAGGCAGGCAGCAAGCCAAGCGTGGCGGTTGAGTCAATTGTACTGACGGAGGCGATCGAAGTGATCGCCACGTCGTCGCAAGCAGAAAAAATCCTGCGCGAGTTTCCGCCATGTCGCCCGTAGAGCATGACGGGGACGGGTCCGGGGACGGGTCCGGGGACGGGTCCGGGGACGGGTACGGGTACGGGGACGGGGACGGGTACGGGGACGGGGACGGGGACGGGTACGGGGACGGGTCCGGGTACGGGTACGGGTCCGGGTCCGGGTACGGGTACGGGTACGGGTACGGGTACGGGTCCGGGTCCGGGTCCGGGTACGGGGACGGGTACGGGTACGGGGACGGGTACGGGTACGGGTCCGGGGACGGGTACGGGGACGGGTAGCACAAAGTCCCTGGAGGAGCTGACAGCCGGGAAAGACCGGCACTTGCTCGGGTAGCTCAGTGGGTGCAAATGCTGCGGAGTCATGACCCGTAAGCGTGCAACAGGTAGAGCGCACGACTACAGTTGTGGACGCCGGTTCGATTCCGGCCCCGAGCACTGACGGCAAACCGCCGCGCGACAACGAATCTGAGGCGCGCGGGCCGTGTTGGCTGTGGCGCTGTGTCACACGGTGCGCCGTCGCTATTAGGAGGGATCATGCGCACTGAGACGTTCGAAGACCTTTGCTCTGTGGTGGTCAAGCAGCGGGAGGAGATCAAGGCGCTGCGAGATGCACTCAAGTCGCACGCGACTTGTTGCTGGCACGATCTTGCGCGAGCACAGGATGCGCAGTTGCAAAAAATTACACGGGAACTAGACGAGGCGATCACAGAGGACCGCGCCGCCCGCGAAGATGCGGTCAAGCGCGCGGAAGCTGACCGGGTGCGGATTGAGCGCCTGAGAGAGGAGCGCGACCAGTTCCGCGCCAAACTCGAAGCCGCGACCGGGGCGGATCACACGGTTCCGGCTGCGGTGCCACAGCACGGCGTGATTGGCAAAACGGTCCGTCATTCCACCGGGCGCGTCGGAGTCGTAACGGGCGTAACTACCGAATCGGTCGATGGGCACGACTTGACGCGCTACACGGTCAAGCGAACGGACGGCGTTACTGGATCGCAAATCTGGCACGCTTCCAACTGCACAATCGTCGAGGACGGAGCAAAGCAAGAACCACAGCCAGCAAGCATTCCATCCAAGGTTGCTGAGCCAGAGCCGCGCAAGCATCCGGTTCCGGTGGGCGAGTTTTGGCAGTTTTTGCGCGCAAATCCCAAACGAAGATGGGAAGAGCTGGAAAATGACGAGTAGTAGCCAAGGAGTTCAGTCATGATCGCAGGGGTAACAGGACGCATTCCGGTAGGGGCAGTGCTTACGATCGGCACCAAAGGCGACCGAGGAGCGCCGATTGACCGCGATCGTTTTTACATCAAAGTGCCCGACAGCACAGAGGGCGAGCGCGTATGCCATCCCAGCTTTGCAGCGTACCATGCAGCCAAGCCAGAATTGCGACAGACGCTACGATGCGTGCTTGTGCATTCCGATCCTGCCGACTGTTTTGAGTGGCAGCGTAAAGCGCAGAAGATCATGGGCGATGGATTCCGCAACCATCCCAAACTGCCCGCATGCACTGGAGACGGCAAGACGGCAAAGCGCCTGGTGATGCTATCAGACGGCAAAGTGCAGCATCAGGATATCCCTTGCCCTAACGAGTTGTGCCAGTACGCACAAGCGCCCGCCAAGGGCAAGCCGCAGTGTGGGCCATGGATGCGGCTGCTGTTTCAGCCCGTGTGGGCATCGGACAAACTGCCTACGCCGCTCATGAAATTTACGTCGCAGAGCTGGCACACGATCTCGGGACTTGTCGGCATGTTTGATCACATCGCAGAACAGGCGGCGCAACTAGGCGTGCAGCGTCCCAGCTTGTACGGGCTGACCTTCGACATGGTGCTGGTGACAAAGACAGATCCCGTCAAAAAGACCAGCTTCCCCGTCGTACGGTTCTCGCCGACGGTCAACTTGCAAGCGTTTTTGCAGCAGCAGCACGAAAGCCGCAAGCGCCTAGCCGAGTCGCCGCAATACGTGGGACTGCTCGAAGCGACCGAGCAAGACCCACACGTAATCGACGCCGACCGCCGCGCCATCGAACCGACTCAGCAACCAAGGAACTAGCCAATGTACCGACCCACTACGCTGCGCCTTGCATCGGCGCACTGTCCCCGCGCTGTGGACTTCTACGAATCGAACCAGGCCGCGTTCCGTGACCATTTCCAGGTAGGGATTGCCGCTCACGATGTCCTTGCAGCGATCGGAGAGCATGCCTTGACAGCGATGCTACAGCCTACCGAGCAGGAGATCGCCGAGATTGCAGAGCGGCAAGTGCGCAGCCTGATCACGCGGGGCCGATCGTTTGAGGGTCGCGCGGAGCCGCCGATGCGCGCGGAGGATGCGTTTGAAGGTGCGGAGCTGGCCAAGCGGTACGCCGCGACAGAGCCGTGGCCCACTGCCGATGCTTGGTTTGAGGCGGGGTATGCGTTCGGCGCGGAGTGGCAGCGCCTGCCATACAATGCCGTCGAGCGTCGCTTTCGACTCATTCTAGACCGTCTGGAGTTTGTCGAAGAGAGCGGCGAGGATTACGCCGGACGGCTAGCAGTGATCACGGAGTACAAGACCGCTTGGCCTACCGATGAGTCTGAGCTGGAAACTCTACAGACCAAGGCGCAAGCCGTGGCGGTGTGGCTGGTACATGGCTCGGGGCTTGATGGCATCCGTCGCCGCGTGGTCAATCTGCGGACCGGAAAGACGTTTGCTGACGATCTGTGGTTTGAGCCAGGCGGTAATGCTCAGATCGCGGAGTGGCAGTCCGAAATTACGGACTACATGCAGGCGCTTGACACTATGACTGAGTATGGCCGTCGTCCTGCACGTCCTGGGGTCGGGTGCTTGGGATGTCCGTACTCGCTGGGATGCGACGCGAAGAGCATCGAAACCGATCACATTTCGATGGCCAAGCGCCTGGCCAAGCTAGAGGGAGAGCGTGCGCAACTGATTAAAGCATTGAAGGCAGCGACCGCAGAGAGCGCGATCACGTTCGATGGGACCACAGTGGGTTATCAGGTCACAGCGTCGCGGACTCCCAAACCCGGAGCTCTGACCCTGATGTGGCTCGCCTGGACGGCTGCCAATGGCGATGTATCCGGTCTGCTTGCTGCGCTGAAACCAACCATGGCCATGCTGTCCTCTGTGGCGAAGAAATTGTATCCTGATAGCAAAGAGGATCAAGAGGCCAAGGTCGCGGAGTGGTCAGCAGCCAAAACGTCCAAAGAGTTTGGGGTCTTTGCGCAACCCACCCCGACGGAGTGAACAAACGACGAAACATTTTGTTGACTCCGCGCAGTGGGTCGGATACAAGGATGGGCATGAGCGCGGCACCACGCCGCGCCGGGAGACGACATCATGGGACGCACACTCAAGTTTCAGGGACCAGACGGTGAGGCACTTGGACCCAAAGTCGAGTTGTCAAAACTCGACAAGCTGCTGGCCAAGCTACCATCCGAGACTGCGGACAAAATCCGCAGCGGTTCGGAGTCAGAACTGCGCGCGATGCAAGCGACGGCATCCGAGCAGGAGCAGACCGCGCTTGCGAACATCGAAGCCAACGAGGACGCGCAGGCTGCCAAGCAATCGTATCGTGATCTGACCGAGACAGACCGAGCCGACGCGAAGGAAGCGCGGCAGATTCAGAAGGCAGTTCACATGACCCGCATGGCGCGGGGAAAGGCATAGACCATGGGCGGAAATCCCTTTGCGGGCAATCCAACGGAAAAGACCAAGCGGCGAGTGGCTGCCCGTGGTCCAGCTTACCGCGACGGATTCACCAACGCCCACGAGGTCAAGCGATTGGCGCTGCTGAAGAAGCGGCGCGAGATGGAGCGAACCGCCGAGGAGCGAGCGCGTAAGGAGGCACAAATGAAGCACTGAGACACGCGCGGGAGTCGAGCGAATAACGCGCCCGGTTGACCTGATGGAGCGCGCAGGACCGAGTGGAGCTATGACCGCCCTGTTGTGACCCGTCCGCGATCGAAGCGCGGGCAGAGACGAGCGCAGGAAAGGAAGTGGTGGGACAAATGAGCACAACCAAGCGCCGTTTTGGCATCCGCGTGTTCGTGCTGTGGTTCGTGACGCTGTGGATTATCGCCGCGCTGGCGTGTCTGGCGGGATGCACTGGGGGAATCGGAGAGCCCTGCAACCGCGACGGAACGTGCCAGGGCGATCTAGTTTGCGTACACACCGGGGTCATTGGCACAACGATCGGCGCGCCGATCCATCGCTGCATATTGCGGGAGGAACTTGGGCCAGGCAGGCATTGAATACACCGAGGATGGAGTTTTGGGCGCACGGGTCGGAGTGGCTTACGACGATCGACATCCTCCCCTTATTCTTCCGCTAGACCTCGAAAGCATGGACACCCTTTCGCGCGCGATTGAGCGCGCCCACAAGCGATGGGAACGATTCAGCGACAAACTGCGCATGCTGGGCGTTCGAGAGATTCCACGAGCGCGCTTGATACTAACCGAGGTCGAACGGGGATGAGCGACCGAGACGTGATACTTGACCTGATGGAGCGCGCAGAGGAACGCAGAAACGCCAACGTGCTGACGATCGAAGCGCCCCCATTGACCGAGTGGAGCTATGACCGCCCTGTTGTGACCCGTCCGCGATCGAAGCGCGGGCAGAGACGAGCGCAGGAAAGGAAGTGGTGGGACAAATGAGCACAACCAAGCGCCGTTTTGGCATCCGCGTGTTCGTGCTGTGGTTCGTGACGCTGTGGATACTTGCCGCGCTGGCGTGTCTGGCGGGATGCACCGGAGGTATTGGCGAGCCTTGCAACAGAGACGGAACTTGCCAGGCGGGTCTGGTGTGCATACGCACCGGGGCAACTATTCATCGCTGCATGTTGCGGGAGAGTGCAAAGTGAGCCAAGGAACCAAGCCACGCACGATCAAGGGGCCGTGTTTCGATTGCGATGACCGGACCGATGATCCCTGGGAATATTGTTCGTGCAGCCTGCGGCAAGCATGCACTCAGCAACCGGACACCGCACGAATCCCACTGCTGGCCGATGACCCGCGCCCTCGTGTCCCTCCGCTGCTGCTTGTGCTGGCGCTGGTGTGTCTTGTAGGAGGTGCCATATGAGCATGCTTGAACGATGGGCAGCCGAGATACGGTGCGAGCTGCTACACAAGGACGCCGAGTGCATCCAGGCTGAGTTTACCGATGCACGCTTTCGCGTGATCAGATGCAGAGAGTGCGATCGAGCGCTGGCGACACGAATCAATGGCCATGAGCCTGATCTGTCTCAAGAGTGCCCCGATCATGTGACGTGCCGAGATTTTGCGATGCACCTCGCGTACACTGCGGACCTTTCAAGCGATACTAAGCTGGCCGTGCTTGCACTCGGTGAGCGCGCAGAGCTAGCAGAGCGAGAACGGAAACGAGCCGTTTACACGCTAGCAAAATGCGCGGCACTCGCTTTATGCGCGGCACTACTCGCCCTGATGTGTCTCCTATCCGGCTGCCTGACCCCGGCCAAGCTCGCGGCCTGGAGCACCGAAGCGGCCACGATCTCGCAAGCATCGACCGATCCCAAGTGCGTAGAGTCCGCGCTGACCCTCCAATCCGCAATCGTGCGGGCACTGGATACACAGAAGACCGCGACCCAATACATGGACGGGGCTACGGCTCCTGATGTGGACAGGGCGCGGGATGAGATGATGACGGCGTGTGGGGTGAAGCGATGAGAGCGAGAACAAATATGCTGATGTCGCTGGCTCTGATGCTCGGCTCAATGCCCGGCTTGACGATGGCAGAGAGCACGGAGCCTGCACGCATTCCCGAGGGTCCGACTCCCGAGCAAATCAAGGCGCAGCAGAAGCGCGAACGGAAGGCGCGGAAACGGAAGGAGATGGAGCGATGAGCGCAAACAAAGTTACACTACGAATCAAGGTCGATGCCGGTTCGATGTATTGCGGACGGTGCCCGCTGGCAGATAGGGATCGGCATCCCACCTGCAACCTGTTTGGGATTGATCGCGAGTTTGAGCGCGGCAAGTACAAGCGTTTGCCGCTGTGCCAAGATGCGCAGTGCGATGCGGTGACGATCAAGGCGGTGGCGCGATGAGCCCGCTCGACTGGATCAAGTTGGGTTTGGCCACCCTCGACGCAGCCTTGACTGAGCATCGAGCCACACAGGCTGCGGACGCGCTCGAAGTCGCAAAGGAAAACGAACGGCGGGCGCGGGAACGGCTCGCGAAACTACGGAAGGTAACGCCATGATCCGCCCAACCTTCACTCAGACCGCCGCCGCTCGCAAGGTGCTGGCAACCGATGGAGATTATCCGGTCGAGGACGGCAAAACGTGCGCGATGCTGGCTTCGGACCTCCTCGCAGACATTCGCCGCCAGCCGGACCATTACGAGCCGGTGACGCTTGTGCTGGCGGCGGCGCTGGTGCAGATGTCAGAGGAGGCTGTTAGGACGGAGCGCGCACAAGACCGCGCACATGAACGCGCGATCGAGCGGATGATCATGGGCTGAGCCAACGCTAGGAGAACTGCGTTATCTTGACCTAGCGCGTTTCATCACGTTACAAGGCGCTCATGCGTACTGCCGTGATGTGTGTTCTGCTGAGCTGTGCTGTTGCATGTGGTGACGGTTCCGATGATATCCACTGGACATCAAGCCGCTCGTTTCGGTTGGATATCAGCGCCAATTATCCGCACTCTCGGGCGGCGGCTACCCAAGCAATCAGCGATGGCTTGGCACAGTTTGCAGCCAAGGTCACGCCTGATGGTGATCAGCGGATTTTTCTGGACTACGATCCGACGTGCGACAACCAGCCGAAGGTTTATGCGGCGATGGTCGATGTCAATCACCGATCGCGCATCATGGTGTGCTTGGCCTATGGCCAGGCCATTGCCGACTTTAAGGGCGACGAGACCAAGACAGCCGAGGTGGTCCTAAAGCACGAACTCGGGCATGCTCTCGGACTACGGCAGCACATTGCATCTGGGCTCATGCAGCCGGTGTCTAACGGGGCGATTCGCAATTTCCAGCCCGTCGATATCAGCGCGATCTGCGCTTCCGGGTCGATTACTTCACCGGTATGTAACTAGACAGACATCAGGTCCGCCGGTTCCGCTCGTACTCTTGCAGCGCCCGATCCACTAGGTGCGACGTTGATCGCATCCCTTCCTTTTTCTATTGACCAAGTGTAGTCGGTAGCGCTAGCGATAGGGCAGTGATTGCCCAGACTGCCAAAACGAGCGCGCCGCCACTTCCGCCGGGTGCTCCGCCGCCGATGCCGGGTTTTTATCCGGCAGGGCGTCCTATTGGCCTTGCGCGCTCAAACAAGCAGCGCGAGATCATGTCGTGGGAAGCGCTGGCGCGGCGGGTTGGGCTTGGCATTGGTCCGACTCCGGCCCGCTGGTCTACGTATCCTGGCGACGAACTGACGCCTGAAAAGATCGTCAAGTATCGCAAGGAAGCGCATTCCGGCTACCCGTGGCGCTGGGCGGAACTGTGCGAACAGCAGATCGAAAACAACTCGCATATCCGCTCTCTGATGCACTTCCGTCGCGCATGGGCGATGTCCGACGTGATCACTTGGCGAATCGACGCGGCCAAGGAATTTGAGAACGACGAGGCGGCGCAGTTTGTAGCGGCGTGGCAATCGGCGGTGCTCAATCAGCCGGGGCTGCGCGTGATCTGGGCAGACCGGATTTACCAGCTGCTAAGCGCGTCCGCCTACGGATACGCTGCCGTCGAGCTGTTTTGGGACTGGCGCACCATCGAGTTTTCGCACAAGGGCAAGTCTTATGCCGTGCGCTCGTATGTGCCTGTCCACATGGAGTTCATCCATCAAAAATCGTTTAGGTTTGACCTGGACACCGACGAGCCTGGACTCTACACGGCGGACAGCTCCATTCTAAAATGGCCATTCGGCAAAATCCTGTTTCATCGCTGCCTCGGTGACGGCATCACCGAGCGACGCGGCTGGATGACCGCCGGGATCTGGATTCTGCTGGGACTTCAGCAGGGGTGGCAAGACCTGCTGATCTACATGCATCGGTACGGCATCCCACAGATTGCCGTATTCACCGACCGAGAGCTACTTGATCAGGGCGAGGAGCGCGACGTATTACAGACGGCGCTTGACCATTGGGGAGAGGGCGAAACTCCTGTATTCCTCAATGAGCACAAGATCGAGCAAGTCGGTTCAGTTTCATCGTCCGGCGAGACAATTCACCCGAAGGTGATTCAGCTTGCCAAGGATGATCTTTCGGTCCTGATCACGGGTTCGATTCTCGCGCAGTCGCAGGGTAGTGGCACGGGCTCTTACGGCGCGTCTGCCGAGCACGCGATCACAGCGCACATCTACCGCGTACCAGACGGGACCAAGCTTGCAGCCGATATCAGCGGCGGCATGCTTGATCCGATGCTCCATTACAACGTGGAGCCGCTCGCGGAGGCGTTTGGCGTCGATATTGACGTGATCCGCAAGCGTTCCGGCGTGTTCGGCTGGAAAGCGAACGGACCCGCGCCGACGGTCAGTGACATCATCGCGCAGGCCAAGGATCTCGACGGAATGGGCTTCCCGGTGTCGCAGCGGGAACTATCGCAGCGCACCGGCTGGACCGTGGCACAGGGCAAAGACCGGCTGCCCGGTAAGGCCATTCATGTCGATGCCGGCGATTCTGTGATTGGTAGCAGCCTGGCAAGTTCTGGGTTTACGGCTCCAATCACGGAAACAGGCAAGGAGCAAGCGGCATGACCGAAGCAAAGCCACTTACCGGCGTTTGGGATCAGTGGTGCGTGATGTCCTCGCGCCCATACGTCAAAGTGATCACGACCGAGGCAGGCGACGAGATCGAACAGACTTCATTGCTTGACCTGAATGTCTGTCGGCAAATCGTGCGCAACTTCGGGCTGAGCAAGGACGATTTGCCTTGCACGCTCGGGCATCAGCAAACGACGCCGGAAAAAGCGCAGTACAAGACCGCAACGTATTCCGCACTGGCCGTGTGGCATCAGGGGCAGGTGGTCGAGTTTGCTGCACATGAAGCGGTCGCGCATCCAGCAGAAGCCGACCTACCCCGCGCAGACAACGGACAGCGACCGGAAGACGGTATTTATGCTTACCGCAAGACGGTGACGGAGCTGGGCGCAGCCATCGTGATGAAAAAGGCAGTCGGCAAAACATCGCCTGAGTTTGTGATGGAAGGGCGCAATCAGCAAAACGAGCCGATTGGACCCCAGGCGTTGGGACTTGCTTGGACGGATGACCCGTTTCTGAACGGGTGCGAGATTAACTTAGAGCGCTTCCCGCAAATGAGGAAGTTTGCCAACGACAAGGTGAACAAAATGGCACACGTATATTTGGATCCGCACAACGAAAGAACCGTTGATACCGTACAGCAAATCAAAGAGGTGCAGCAAGAAATGCGAGAACGCGGCATCTCAAGTCTTCCGGTGTACGTCGGAGAAGGGCAAGACGAATACCGCAACGGACAACAGGTGCATGCGATGAGCAAACACAAGTTTGAGTCAGAAGCGGGCGTCGAAGAGAAAGACAGCCCCGGGATCAAGTTTGGCAAACTGAAGGCCCATTTTGGTCGCAAGGCCATGATGGAAGCGGGCATTCAGGATGCCGATTCGCCGGATGTGGCGCTTGGCAAGTTCGCCAAGCACATGGAGTGCCACGAGGGCGGCAAGATGGAAGGCGAGAGCGAAGCGGAGGGCGAAGGCGCGGCGCACAAGATGGAGCACGAGCCGGACGCCGACGACAAAGACAAGCAGAAAATGGAAGGCCCCAAGGTGAGTCCCGGTGCGCCGACCTACGTGGACCCCGGCAAGCCGTCTGACAAGGTGGTCGGTGGGCACGCCATGGAGACGACTCAGGCGCTTGCCTATGAGGTCAAGCGGATGCGTGCCGAGATGGAAAAGCAGGCAAAGACCCTGCAAGCATACGAGGCCAAGGACAAGCGTCACGAAGCGCAAGCCAAGGTGTCAGCGGCGTGGCAGCAAGGGCGCATCGTTCCGCTACCGGGCGAATCGTCGGCGCAAGCACAGCAGCGGTTCCTGGTCAAGTTTGAGCGCGACCCGAAGCTGTTTGAGATGGACTTGGCACCGGCGGGTACGCACACGATCCCTGGCAACCTGGACATGCAACTCACCCGCTCCGGTCTGCCGGTGGCGTTTGAGCGTGACGGTTCAGTCATGGACTTCGGCGGACGCAATCCCGACGAGGAGATCGTTGCCCGCGCCCAAGCGCTGCAAACCAAGAATCCGAAGCTCTCGAACCACAAAGCTGCCCAGCAGGTGCTCATGGAGTCGCCGCAGCTTGGACCGTCCTACGTGGTACAGTCCCGTCGCGCCGCGCTGGGACTTGGATAAGTCACAAAGCCCGGCGCTAGTCGTCGGGCAGAAACGATAAGGAGTCAATCCCATGGCAGTTCCCCCGATCCCCGGCGCGCAAGGTGGCGATGGCCACGCTCTGAGCACCTGGAACTATTGCAACCGCAGCGACATCATGCGCTTTGGCGCGTTGGTCGCTCTCGACAACCGACCCGGCGCAAGTCCGCAAGACGTACTTGTGTTTGGCGAGATCAAGGCACCCGCGACGACCCCTGCGATGGTCCTGATCGGTGTCAATGGCATGGCCGGACCAGAGAACACCCTGACCACGCCACTGAAAGCCGATGCTGCTGGCGCGACCAATACCCCGATTTCGTCGGGTCTGGGTCGGCAGAAGTTCATTCTGTCGCCGGGTTCGGTGCTGTCGCAAGATGCGCCCTACCTCATGCCCGATCCCCTTGTTCCCGGCAACGTGATCCCGTGGGATATGGCAAGCGGTTTCGCTCCGGTAGCTCGTGCACTGGATTACCCGGCGACCTCGGGCTCTGATCAGTACGTCGAGGGCGAGTTTCTGCCGGCGCTGATTGGCCTGAGTGCCGTACCCGGTGATTTGGTCATCGGTGACGCCACGGATGCCGTTGTGACAGCCCGGTATATCGCCCGCGCTGGTCTGCACGTCAACCCGGCCACCGCCCCGGAGACCCCGGTGGTGTTTGTGTCGCGCGGAAAGAATTTCATCAGCGGATTCGCGGCGCGTCTCGCGACCGCTCCCGGTGCTGGCAACGGCGTCCGGTACGAGTTCAAAATCGGCGCGACTCCGCAGGATGCAAACGCTGCCGCCGCCAGTGCCGCTGTGGACATTCTGGGAACATCGACGGTTAGCACGCCCGTTACCGGCTTATCCGCCGGGTTCTGGATGAATGATGGCTACGTGCTGGTCATCAAAACCGTTGCGCAGGGTGCTGGCGTCGGTGCCGCTCTGCATTCGACCGTGAGCTGCCGAGCGCAGTAAGAAGGGAGTTCTGACCAATGCCCGCTCTTAGTCAGTCAATCAAGGGCTCCGATCAGGGGCTCCATGTCGATAAGCTGATTCCGTATCTGCTCAAGGATCGCGGATATCAGCAGAAGTACGCTCACAGCGAGCTTTTTTACGGCGTGCCCGTGGACAAGCTCAGTGATCTGATCGCTCGCATCAGTAACGACCGCACGCTGGAGCTGATGAACGCCCAGCCCGCCGGTCAGGACGGATACCTGGATCGGACCTCGTTCAACGTCGCGTCGCCGATCCGCTACGAGTGCCAAATGTTCGGTCTCGAAGCGACGATCCCGAACGTGACCGCGCAAGGTGCAGATGCGATCTTCGACTATGCCGCCCGTCAGGGGCAGCATGTGTTCGAGAAGATCCGCATGCGGCTGGAGTATGCCGCCATCGTCCAGACGCTGCGGAATGCGTCGGTGATGACGTTCAACTTCACCGTGCCCGCCGCGCAGCAGTGGAGCAACCGCGTCAGCCCGGCGTCGAACCCGATCGATGACCTGCTGACCTGGGTTCGCTACGTCCGCGAGGAGTCGAACCGCGAGATTCACAAGATCTACATGACGCAGCCCGTGTGGCAAGAATTGGTCCAGCACCCGCAGACCATCAGCCGTGCCGACGTGACCAGCTGGCGCATGATCACTGCGGAGATCCTTGAAAAGCTGCTGGATGTGCCCCCGGGCACCATCCACGTTGATCGCGGCATTTACAACGCCCCTGGCCAGACCGGCACGGGTGCCAAGCGCTACTACGGCGGACCGGATCTGCTCATCCTCACGGGTTCGCCCGCCAGCCGCAGCGATAACAGCTTCGGTCACATGTACTTCTTCGGCGGTGCCGAGGACGAGCCGATCGTGACTCTGCGCTATCCCGAGTTCCGCACCGCTCGCTTTGCCGAGGTCGTGCAGTCCACAGCGTTCGTTGATTTCAAGATCGAGGAGCCGAACGCGGCGTTTGTCGCGTTCAACGTCGTGAACCCGGCGGAAGCCCGTTTCCGAGGCATGCTGAGCGCCTAGCTCGGTTTCGCGGCGCTTTGTTGTGGTGGCAGAGCGCCGCGGAGTAACCTTTTTTTGGAGCCAAACCAATGTCATCCGAACCAGTACATGCAGAACCGCTAAATGCACCGAGCCTGGACACGCTTTACAGCGAGGACCAACTTGATCAGCATGAAGCCGCAATCCGTAACGACCGCGTGAACAGCTCGGCACCCGTGGCTTTTCAGGGCTTCGTGGATGCCAACCTTAACACGACGTTCATTGACCCGCGCCAGATGGTAGAGGTCATGGTCCGTCCGGGGCGGCAATATTCTCAGATCGTCGATTACCTGCCGCCTAATGCGCCGGGTTATCGGCAGCAAGCAAACCAGGACGGGACTGTCACGGTGCATTTTCTACCGGGGCAGAAATACCGCGTGAGTCGCCAGACTCTGCAAAACAACGCGGGCGTGCTCTGCACGGTTCCCGAGTGCAAGCAAATCCAGCAGATCCAGGCATCGCCGCAAGCGCAGAAAGTGCAGCGCGACATCGAGCTGATGCGCGCCCATACCTCTCAGGTGTCGTCGGTAGCTCCCGAGATGCGAAGCCGCGAGGAGCAGCTGCGCAAGGAAGCCGCAGCGCATGCCACGGCGATTGAGCGCATGGAGTTGCAAGCGCGGACGGCGATTGATTCCCAGCGCGAGGCCCGGGACCGAGCAACGGCACTGGCCAAAACTCAGCAACTTTCGACGATGAGCCCCGAGCAATTCGAGGCGTATTTGTCGGACAAGCGAGCGCGTCAGATGCGACTTGCTGACACGCTGGGCGAGCATGGAAAGCGCGCACTGCTGGCCGGCATTGACCAGGACGAGCAAGACGAACGCGCCAAGTTTCAAGCCGCGCAATCGACTCGCGGACTTGTGCGCAGCGAAGCCGCGCCAAGTGCCGACATCATGACACGAGCCAAGCGGCTGCAAGAGCTGCTGTCTGCTGGGGTGATGACCCAAGACGCCTATGATCGCCAGCTCCAAGCGCTGGTGGGAGAGTGACATGGCCCAGATCCATTTGACCTCAGAGAAGGCCGCAGCGCTGGGACTGCCCACCAGCGGCAAGAGCATTGAGCTGTACGACGTGCAATTGGTCAGCGAGGCGCAGCAAGCGGTCCAGGCTTTCGGGTCTGGCGTGGCTGCGGTGATTGAGGCTCCGTGCGGTGATTGCGCGACCTTGCGTGAGCAGATGATCGCAGATCAGGCAACGCTTGACGCGATGAAGACCGAGCATGAGCGATTGGCAGCGCGCATCGCGGAACTTGAATCGCAGCCCGCGCCGGAAGTGCCCACGGAAAAGAAGCGCGGCAAGTAGTTTGGTGCCCCATGGCGGACCATTACCTAAACCAGACTGACGCCGAGCAGGCTGTTGGCGGCGCTTCGGATCTACGCGAACACTTCAAAGTGCCTAAGAGCACGTCCATTGGCCCGGACAAACTCGAAATCGCACTGACGATGACGGACGGGCAGATCCGCAAGGCGATTGGTCTGTCGTGGGACTTGGATGCTTTCGACGCGCTGTGGTTCAACAAAGAGGTCAATGGAAAACCTGCTCCCATGCGACCGTGGTCGGATCTGGAGCGGTCCGGTGTCCGCACCGACGCTATTGCTGTCCTACGCAAATACATTTGGATCGGCGGCGACAAAAACCAAGCCGTGCCCCAAATCGTCATCGACGAGGCGGAAAAGGGCATGGCTGGGCTACAGGCACAGGGCGCACGTTATGAGGCAATGACAAGCCAGCAAAAACCAGCATCGGATCGTTTGTATACGATTCGATCATCGGGCGGGATAGGTCGCACGTTCTCGGGCACGGCGCGCCGAAGCTTTCGGGGGTACACCTGATGTTTGGATTTTCCATGGAAATGGACGGCCTTATGCGCACGCTCGCAGAGTGCCAGCGCCGGAACCTCGACATGGGTCCGCCGCTGAAGCAATTTGGACGCGAGAAGCGAAAAGAGATCGCCGCCATCATCGCAGCCGGGCGCGGGTTTCCACCGCTCGCGCCGAGCACGCTGGCCAAGTATGAGCAGCGCGATCGGCAGCACGCGAAGTTTACGCAGACCGGCGGCATTCGCAAAAGCTATCAGCAGCGGCTAGAACGCGAAAAGGCACGGAACGAGGGCTTGCGCAAGTGGGCGATGGAAACATATGGGCGCATACCCTCGCGTCTAACCGCCAAGTTTCAGCGCTTTGATGAACGCATGGCCAAGCTGCAAGCCGAGAGCGAAAAGCGCCGCCAAAATATGCTTTTCGACGCCTCGCAGGTTTCGACCCGTGAGCGTTTTGCTGGTCAGCAGCTTGTCGAGGTGCGGGTAATGCGTGAAGGAAAGCGAAAGCTTGCGCGCATTGCATCGCCGGGATTTTCCCCGGCTGCCACGGTTCGATTGCCTACGCACCTAAACAAGCCGGGCGCGGTCTATCAAATTCCAGCAAGCGCGCTGCAAGCTTCGTCTCCTACGCGCTTTACCGTTGGCGCTGGTTCGATCATGCGCATGCAGAAGCCTGAGAAGCCAGCAACATCGAGCAGCGGCGGAAAGGTCCACAAAATGCTCGGGCGCGTTCCCTCGACGCTGTTTTACAAGGTGCTGAGCAAGGGCGCGGCGTTTGCGCTGATTATCGGGTCGAAGTGGACCAAAGACGGCATCCACAACCAGGGCGATGGCCATGTGCCAAAACGCGAACACGTCGCGCTTGAGAGCGAGGACGTTAAGCGACTGACTCAGATCCTGGTCGATTACGGCATAGAGCCACTGAGGGGCGGACAATGACCGTCCCCGTATTTGGTGCGCCGCACTATTTCAGCCCGATTGATGTCGATAAGCGAATCGGTCGGGCGCTTGTGCGCATGCTGTTTCTCAAGTTCGGCGCGGTCGATGCCGGTGATTACGCCGACGCCGACGCTCTACGTGCAGCCGAGTCGCGCACGCTGGCCGATGTCGAAACCATCGCTACCAGCTTGGCGCACGTTGTTTTGCTGGGGCGCACGTATGCATGGACAGTCACAGACGAGCGCGCAGACGATGGCCTAAACGTCATCCAGCCGAACGACAGGGCGGGCAAAGCCGGGCGGTGGGTTGCTGCCCCCTTCCGTGACTTCCGTGGCCCTTATCATTGGCACGGGCTCGAATGTGTGGGGCTTGTGGATCGCGCCATTCCGGTCGAGTCAGCGCCAAACCAGCCCAGCTTGATCACGCTCTGCAAGGGCAAGACGCCGAGCGCGTTTGTCTGTTTCACTGGCAAGACGGATCGCGAGTGCATCGACGGCGAACCTGGCTCGACGATGATGCAAACGCTGAATTTTCAGATCAAGGTGATCTCGAAAAACTGGCGCGGCAGTCCGTCGGCGCGGTTTGGGTCGGAAGTGCCCGACGAAGCAGCGCTTGATCCGGGCGCATCTGAAATCATCGGGCGCATTGAGTGGCTGCTACGTGGGTCGCAGGGTCTATACGGCGAGGTTCCCGGAGGTGGTTACGCGGGCGCGCTCGGACTCGGCACAAGTCCATGGACGGACTACTGCCGCGTAACCATCGGCAATCACGACGCAGCCAATAGCTTCGGCAAAGACCTGCGGCTGATGGACGTGCTCAACGTCTCGATCCGACTGGCGACCGAGCGACCGAACGAAATCGAAGATCTGACGACGATGCAAGCGTTTGCATTGCAGCTACAGCAACCCCAGGACAATGGGACGCCGCCGGTAAACATCGGCGACCCATCGATCATTTTTGCGAGGGCGACACCATGACCGACTACACAGATGGGCAGCGGGTGCGGGTGCGAAAGAACCCGGCACAGAAAAACGCTGTGAAACTTGAGGGGCAGCGGGACATTGAGATCGGCGATGAGCCGATCGTGGTGGGCTGGTCTGGCTACTACCACCAGTTGCGTGCCGAAGGCGCAATCCTGTGTGGCGACTTGGCCGAACCGCCCGCGCCGAATGAGCCCAAACCCGAGCCCGTTCCGCCAACTCCCGACACTGAGGAGAAATAATCATGGCTCTCTCGGCAAATAGTGACATCCCAAGCAATGCCGGTCCTGGGCAATACATCCAGATCAACCCGCGTGGCAACAATCCCGGTTCACCAGACCGAGCGCGCACGGGGCGTTTCCGCGTCAACATCGTCGCCCCTGTAACAAGCGACGGGCTGTTGTATCTGACGCCCGACGCGCCCCGTCTCATGGGTGGCATGGAAGATGCTGTCTCGCAGTGCGGCAAGCGCTCTGTGGCGCGGCAGATGGTGGAATACTGCTACGCGGCGATCCCCGGCGGCGTCGATGTCTACGTGACCCCAATCGTCATGAGCGGCGGCGCTGCGGCGACGTTCAATGTCTACTGTGCAGGCATCGGCACAGGAACGGCGGCAGTAGGCAGCGGAACGGCAACGGTGCGCTTTGATGACTACGCCGTGCCTGTCGATATCGCCAACGGTGATAGTCCGGCGACGATCGCGGCCAAGCTGAAAGCGGCATACGATGCTTATATCGCGCCGAGCAGCGGCAGCGGCAAGGGCGTCCCGTTCACTGCCGGCGCTGTTGTGGGCAATGCAGTCCCGCTCACGGCAAGCACGGCAGGGCTGGTCTGCAATGACCACCCGGTCACTGTGCAATGGCCTGCAACTGTTACAGGCGTCGCGTTCTCGCCTGGCTTCTTGACGTTTGCCGGTGGCCCGATTGCTGCTGGTCCTGGCATTGTCACCCTGCGTTGTCACGCCAAGTCTGTTGCCGTCAGCGGCGTCACGGGTCCAACGAATATCAACGTGGCGACGCAAGTGGCTGCTGGAATCAACGCGCAGAGCGATTTCCCATTGCGAGCCGTTCAGCGCCCAGCGCCGGACGACGATAAGGTGGACCTGTTCTATAAAAACGGTCGCCCGGCGCATGACATCCAGGTGAGTGCCACTGGCATCGCTCCGATCACGGTCGCGTTCACTGGCGAGACGGCTGGAAGCGGCACGCCATCGCTTAGCAACGCGCTCAACGCCGCTATCAGTTCTGAAGCCAAACAGGAATGGGTGACGTGCTTTAGCGATACGACCTCGCTTGCGGCGCTCGTCCAGCACATCCGCACCTATGCCAACGGCTATAACCAGCGCGAGCAGTTCCTGTGGTGGGGCTCGACGCTTGGAATTGTCGATGCGGGCGCGATTGTGTCCGGCATCACTCCGAGCGTGATTTTTGAGGACAACGCACAAGGCAGCCCAGGGCGCAACTGTCAGATCGTGTGTCCCAACGCAGCCCAGCCAGCCTATGCGCTCGCTGCATTGCTTGCATGCGCTCGGGCAGCCGAGCAGCGCATGACCCGCAATTGGGACGGTTTCGGGCTGGTATCCAACCTGCCGGGCATTCCGCTCACCTATCCCGATGTCGCTGACCAGCTCAACGACTCGGCGGCGAACCAAGCACGGTCGGTGTATTTCATGACGCCGCTGATCGTGCGGCAGGGAAATTTCATCGTGCAGCAGTTCACATCGACCTATGGCGGCACGCTGCCGTTTTGGTCGGGTGGCTACTACGCACGCGGCATGGCCTACATCCGTCAAGAATATCTGGCTGAGCTGTCGGTGTTCAACGGCAAAGAGTTCGTGCGGTTCTCGCCAGCGCTCACGCCGGACATCTTCGACGTTCAAGCGGTTGAGGCTGTCATGTATTCCGCAGCAAAGAGGATGGAACAAGGCAACTTCTTCGACGGAGCCGACAAGTTCAAAGATCTGTTTGCCGCCGAAGTGGACCCGGCGAACCCAGAATGGGTGCGGATCTACGCGCCCGGTTCGCCGCCCATCAATAACCACGTCATCGCGGGTCAGATCGGCCCCGTATCGGTGTAACCATGGCCATTCAGACGAAATGCATTCTGCTGTTCAACGGTTCCAAGGTTGACGCGCTCGGCGCAAATTGGAACGTGGTCAAGTCGGTCCCCGGAGACGTGGCAATGGGTCAGGATGGCCCGATCGACAACTTCAGCGGGTCCGGTCGCCGGTTCTCGCTGTCTGGCGTAACTATGCGCATTCGTCCGCAGGGCATCGCGACGCAGGGATTTAACCCGGCGCGAGCAATGCAGGCAGGCGAGGAGTTTGACTGCACCTACAACGAGGGCGATCCCGCGCTCGGTGGTACGGCGCTCACCTTGCAGGGCTGCCTGTGCCGCGAAGTCACGCACACAGTCAACAACGAAACCGGCGACATCATGATCCAGATCGGTCGGCTGACCGCCAAGGATCGCGTCCCGTACTAGCTCAGATCGCCGCGCCGGTCAGGATCGGGGATTTGGCTCCCTCGCTCCACCCACGGATCGGCGCGGCGTGTTATACAGAGCCAAATCACACAGAGGGAGCCAAACCCGTGCAGACACCAAAGATCACACTCCTCGGAGCGGAAACCGGACGGATCAAAGCCGTAT
>WBZX01000166.1_pt3 | contig 21877 bp, 14 predicted proteins | sample 5204211 | NCBI WGS metagenome assembly WBZX01 (sample SAMN12344362, study PRJNA552823) | activated sludge metagenome | biome: Activated sludge suspended growth; feature: Nitrification reactor; material: Wastewater; isolation source: activated sludge from nitrification reactor of wastewater... | reverse complement strand
GCGGCGTGACGGCAGCTGGCCGAGCGCACCCGCGTGGCGTCGGTGGAGTTCGTATGCGCTGATCACCGCCGCGTTCGCCTGCGGCGCACCGATCGCGGGCTGGGGCGCCTACTATTACATCCCGCCGCAGTACTTCCCGGTGGTGCCGCACGAGGCGTTCCCGGTGTTCTTCGGCACCGCGTCGGCGCTCGTCTGTGTGCTGTGCGTGGCGGTCTACTTCACCGTTCGCAACCGACCGATCGCGTCGAAGGTGGTCTTCCACTGGTTGTTGGGGCGACGCACGTGGCTCATCTGGGGCTTCTTGATGCACATCGGCATCGACCTCGGCATGAACGTCGGCACCTTCGCCGAGGTCATGATGGCGGCCTACTTCGCGTGGCCGTCGGGCGACGAGGTCGGTCGCGCGTTCCGCTACGTGATGTCGCGGCCGGCGTCGCCGGGTGAGCACGGACGCCCGCGTCGCAAGCGACGATGGGCGGCGGTCCTGCTGGCGCCCGTCGATCGCCTGCGTTGGCGCAAGCCGGGGCGCGCATACGTCGTGCACCACAACCCCGACGAGACCAGCGTGCGGCATGCCGCGTTGCTGCGGCTGTGGGACCTCGGCGAGCGGCTGCAGTTCGTCGCCGACGAGAGCGTGCCGTCGCGCAAGCTCGTGCTCGAGATCGAGGGCGAGCGCGGGCGCTACGTCGGCGCGGCGGCCGGGTCGATGTTGCTGCGCATCTTCCCTGGGCTGTGGTGGCTCCGACCGGTGCGCCGCATCCCGGTGTTGGGCACCGCCGCCGGTGCGCTCGCGGTCGTGATACTCCGGCAGCGGCCGTGAGCGATCGTAGCGCCGTCGACCTGCAGGTGCACCCCGACGCATTGCTCGATGCGGCGGTGCTGCGCCGTGAGGCCGCACGGGCCGCGAAGCTCCGCGAGTCGGAGGTGCGCGACGTGGTGGTGCTGCGCAAGGCCATCGACGCCCGCCACGGCAAGGTGCGGCTGCAGCTGCGCGTCGCGATCGTCTGCCACGGCGATCCGCCGCGGGCGGTCGAGCTCGACAGCCCCGCGCTGCCGAACGTCCATGGCGAGCCCGAGGTGATCATCGTGGGTGCGGGCCCGGCGGGGATGTTCTGCGCGTGGGCGCTGACCCGGCTCGGCATCGCCTCGGTGGTGCTCGAGCGCGGCAAGCCGGTGCGGGCACGCCGACGCGATCTCGCCGCGTTGACGCAGCGCGGCGTCGTCGATCCCGACAGCAACTACTGCTTCGGCGAGGGTGGGGCGGGTACGTTCTCGGACGGCAAGCTGTACACGCGGGCCGACAAGCGCGGCGAGGTCGCTGCGATCCTGCGCGCGCTGGTGCGCTGGGGCGCGCCGCCGGAGATCGTCGTCGACGCGCGGCCACACATCGGCACCAACCGCTTGCCGGCGGTCATCGGCGCGATGCGGGCCGAGCTCGAGGACGCGGGGGTCCGCTTCTGCTTCGAGCACCGCGCGGCGGCGCTGCGGCAGCGCGGCGGCGCGGTCGTCGGCCTCACGCTCGCCGATGGCACCGCCCTCGATGCGCGCGCGGTGGTGTTGGCGCCCGGTCACTCGGCGCGCGATGTCCAGCAGTTCTGCGCCGAAGCCGGCGTCGTGCTCGAGTTCAAGCCGTTCGCGCTCGGTGTGCGTGTCGAGCATCCCCAGCCGCTCATCGATCGGCTGCAGTACGGGGCATTGGCGGGTCACCCCGCGCTCGGGTCGGCGTCGTACCGCTTGGTCGAGCGCGCCGGTGCCGTGGGCGTGTTCTCGTTCTGCATGTGTCCCGGCGGCTTCATCGTGCCGGCCGCCACCGCGCCGGGCGAGCAGGTCGTCAATGGCTGGAGTCCATCGTCGCGTCGCGGTCGCTATGCCAACAGCGGCTTCGTGGTCGAGATCGGCGCCGAGACCCTCGTCGCGCACGGTCTCTCGCCGGCGGATCCGCTGGCGGGCGTGGAGCTGCAGCGTCGACTCGAGCAGCGCGCGTTCGTGGCGGGCGGCGGCGGCTTCGTGGCGCCGGCGCAGCGCATCGACGACTTCGTGGCCAAGCGGGCATCCCGCGAGCTGCCGCCCTGCAGCTACCCACGCGGGGTCGTGCCGGTCGAGCTCGACGCGGTGCTCGGCGAGCTCGCTCGGCCGCTGCGCGAGGCGATGGCGCGGGTGGGCTCGCGCATGCGCGGCTTCGCCGGCGGCGAGGGCATCGCGGTTGCACTCGAGAGCCGCACGAGCTGCCCGGTTCGCATCGTGCGCGATGCCGAGGGCCAGTCGCCCCGGCATCGCGGCCTGTATCCCTGCGCCGAAGGGGCTGGCTACGCCGGCGGCATCATGAGCGCGGCGCTCGATGGCGTGCGCACGGCAGTCGCCATCGCGACCCGGCTGGGTCGCGACGTGACGCTGCTCGGCAACCTCGTGTAGCGGCGAACGCTCAGCTCGCGCCGAGATCGTAAACGTGCCGGATGCGCTCGAGCTTGGCGTCGAAGTCGATGTCGAGGTCCTTGAGCAAGCCGGTCGCGAGGTCGACCACGCAGCCGTGGACGATCGGGTAGCCCTTGGCGAGGTACGTGCGCTGCACCGCCGCGGTCTTGATGACGTTGACGCACTGCTCTTCGACGTTGAGCTCGATGAGCCGACGGTAGCGCGCGCTCTCGTCGGAGATCGCCGACAGCTCGTCGTGGTGCATGCGGTAGACGTCGCGGATGTTGCGGAGCCAGGGGTTCAGCAGGCCGAGATCACGCGGCTGCATCGCCGCCCGCACACCGCCGCACTCGTAGTGACCGCAGACGATGATGTGCTTGACGCCGAGGTGGCTCACGGCGAACTCGATCACGCTCAGTACGTTCAAGTCGCTGTTGGACACCACGTTGGCGATGTTGCGGTGGACGAACACCTGCCCCGGCTCGGCGCCCATCAGCTCCTCGGCGGTCACGCGGCTGTCGGAGCAGCCGATGTACAGCACCTCGGGGGCCTGTCCCTGCGCGAGCCGCTCGAAGTAATCGTCGCCGACCTCGAGCTTGCGGCGCACCCAGTCGCGGTTGTTCTCGAACAGCCGTTGGTAGAATTCGTCGCTGCTCACCCAAGCTCTCCCGTCATCGGCCGCCGAGGGTACTTCAACTTCGCTGCCGTCGTCAGCCGGCGGGATGCGTCGCGAGCCAGGCATCGAGCTTGGCGGCAAAGTCACGGTGCTGCGCGGCAGGTGTCTCGCCGAGCAGCGAGCGCGCGCGCTCGGCCGCTGCGCGCGCGCGCTCGGGCTCGTGGTGCGCGTCGTAGGCCTTGGTGAGCGCCCAGCCGGTCGAGGCCCGACGCCAGGGATCGACGTGGGCCTGCTCGCGCAGCAGCAGCGCCTTCTCGAGCAGCGCGATGCCCTCTTCCAGCTGGCCAGGGTCGCCGGTCTGGATCAGCAGGTGCCCGAGGTTGTGCATGGTGTTCGCGGTGCCCGGGTGGCTGTCGCCGCTGACCTCGAGGCGCAGGGCCAAGGCCTGGCGGTACAGCGCGATGGCGTCGTCGCGTTGGCCCTTCTGGTCCAACACATGCGCGAGGTTGTGCATCGCGAGCGCGACGTCCGGGTGGGTGTCGCCGTAGCGGCTGCGGTACATCGCGAGCGTGTGCTGGTAGGCGGCGATCGCATCGTCGAGGCGCCCCTGTTGCAGCGCGACGCCGGCGAGGTTGCTATCGATCGTGATGATCGTGGGGTTGTCCTCGGGCAGTCGCGCGACCGCGATCGCCCGCGCGTGCTCCAGGGCCTCGCGGCCGGCGTCGAGGTTGCCGCGCTGGATCTCGATCGCGCCCAGCGAGTTGTACATCTCGGCGGTGGTGCCGTGCGGCCACGGATACAGCTGCTCCTGCAGCGCGATGCCGATGCGCGCGTGCTCGACGGCCTCGTCGAAGCGGCCGAGGTGACTGACGACCGCCGCGATGTTGAGGTGGATGCGCGGCATCTGACGCGCCGCCTTGTCGCCGAGCATCTCCTCGGCGTGGGCGAGCACGTCGCGCTGCAACGCGAATGCGATCTCGTAGCGGCCGCGCACGCTCTCGACCACCGCGCGATGCGAACGCAGCGAGAGATCACGCGAAGGATCGTGCAGCCGGAACAGCGCCGCGTCGGCGCGCTCGCTGGCCTCGAGCGCGGGCTCGGGGCGCTCGTCGATCACCCCGAGCACGTTGACGAGCTCGGCCCACGCGTCCGCGGCGGCCTCGACATGACCGCTGGCCTCGGCCGCCCACACCGCCTTTCGCAGCGCGTCCTCGGCGAGCTTGGCCTCCTTGCGCTGCGACCACACCCGTCCCAGCTCGAGCAGTGCGGGCGCCCGCACTGCATGATCGCCGTCGATCTCCGCGCGCGCGAGCACGGCCAGCGCGAGCGCGAGGGCCTCGTCGTGCCGTCCGGCGTAGCGCAGCGCTTCGCAGCGATCGAGCTCGGGGCCGAGCTGTAGCGCGAGTACGTGCGAGGCCACGGAGCCGTACACCGGTGCGATCGCGGCCAGTCGCGCGCCATCGTTGCAGCTCTCGGGGTCTTCGACGCCGGCGAGAAGATCGAGCTCGAGCGCGTCGTCGGGCGGGAGCTCGCGCGCAACCGCGAGCGCCGCGCTCAGTTCCGATGCCCGGCGGTCGAAGCACCGCAGCTGCAACGTGCCGGTGGTGGCGTCGATGGTCTCGCCGCGGCACAGCGGCTCGCGGGCGGCGTACCAGCGCGTGATCCAGTCGTCGACGCGCCCGGCGGTGGCATCGAAGACGTCGGCGGGCAGGGCTGCCCAGTGCTCGCGCAGCGCGGCGCGACTGGGGTCGCCCCAGGCCTGCTCGATGCCGCCGTCGCCGTCGCAGTGACGCACCGCGTTGGTGCGGCCGAGGGCCCAGCCACCGGCCGCGACCGCGCCGATGCCGATCGCGACCACGCCGACCGAGATGCGATGTCGTGCGCGACGCGGCGTCTCGACCAACGCCTCGAGCAGCGCGTTCATGTCGGCGTAGCGCGCGTCGGCCTCGCGAGCGAGCGCGGGCATCAGCGCGCGGGTGAGCCAGCGGGGCACCGCCCGACCGGTCGGGATCGTGACCTTCGCTTCCGCAACCGCGGCGGCGAGCTCGGCCGGGGTCCGGCCGGCCCACGGTCGTTGGTCGAACAACGCCTCGAACAACGCGACCGCGAACGCGAACTGATCGGCCCGCGCGTCGACGATCTCGCCGCGCCACTGCTCGGGGGCCATGTACGCGGGAGTGCCGACCACCGTGCCGGTGCGCGTCAGCGAGGCGTGGGTTTGCCAGGGCGCCGCCGCGGGGATCGGTACGGTGACGTCGATCTGCCCCGACTCGTCGTGGCCGCGGTCGTCCTGCAGCTGCGCGAGGCCGAAGTCGGTCACGCACACGCGACCGTCACGGCCGACCAACACGTTGTGGGGCTTGAAGTCGCGATGGACGAGGCCACAGGCGTGGATCGCCGCCAACCCGCGGCCGGCGGCGACGTACGCGTCGAGGATCTCGCGCCAGCTGCGAGCTTGCGTGCGCCGCCAGGCGTCGAGCGTGCTGCCATCGACGAACTCCGCGGCGATGAAGACCTGGCCGTCGCGCTCGCCGACGTCGTGCACCGCGACGACGTTCGGGTGGACCACGCGGGCCATGATCTTGGCCTCACGATTCCACCGCTTGGCCTCGCGGCGGCCGCCGGCGACACGCAGGAGCTTGAGCGCGATGCGTCGATCGAGCTCCGGATCGTAGGCGGCGTAGACCGTGCCGCCGGCACCGAAGCCGACGCACGCGCGGATCTCGTAGCGATCGGCGAAGCGCGAGCCGATGCGCGGGGGCTCGCGCTCGAGCGAGGGCTCGTCACCGTCGCGCTGGGTCTGCGTGGCGTTCTCCGAGTGCAGCAGCGAGGGCGACGGTGCCGAGGCCTTGGCCGGCCGGTCGCTGAACGCACCGCCGAACAACGCCACCGTCTGCGCACAGCGGGCGCAGCGATCGATGTGCTGCTCGACCTGCTCCCGCACCTCGTCGCTCGCGTCCCCGGCGAGGAACTCGCCCAGCTGTTCTTCGCTCGGGCAGCCCGCGTGGGCGCTTGGAGAGGCGGCCGACATCGCGCGCGAATCGTGCCGGACCAGTCTATCAGGGCGGCGCTGGGGAGGCGCTTGCCGTAGGCGTGACGGCGCGGCTGTGCCGGGCGTGCCCACGTGTGTGCAGCGCCGCCGCGGGCGGGAATTCGCAGGGATTCCGCGGGCGCTCGGGCTCTGCCACGCTGTTCCTTCCTCGCGTGTGCGGCCCCACGTAATCGGCGGGTCGCTCGCGCGACCCAATGCGAGAGGTCGACCAGGCGTGCCGCGCATCCACACCGAGCCCCAGCCCATTGCGCATCGTCGCCCCGGCGGCGACGAGGTGGTGGCGTTGGTCGAGTCGGCGCGGGCAGGTCGCACGGACGCGTGGGCGCGGCTGTACCAGCTCTTCTTCGAGCCAGTGTTCCGCCACGTCCGTTACCTCGCCGGCGAGCGGGCTGCGGTCGAGGACCTGGTGCAGGAGGTCTTCGCGCGCGCCTTGGTGTCGCTGCGGGACTTCGATCAACGTTCGTCGTTCTCGACCTGGCTGCACGGCATCGCGGTCAACGTCGTGCGCAACCACTGGCGGTCGCAGTCGAGCACGCAGACCGCCCACGATCGTCTGCGGGCGATCAACACCGTGCGCGAGGCGGCGCCGGTCGTCGATGTCGATCGCGCCCACCTCGCCCGCGAGCGCGCGCGCGTGGTCTATGCACTGCTCGCCGACATGCCCGAGCACCTGCGCGAGGCCTTCGTGCTGCGCGACCTCGAGGGGCTCGCGCCCGCCGAGGCCGCCGCGCAGCTCGGCATCTCGCCCGGCAACCTCGCGGTGCGGGCCACTCGCGCGCGCCAGCGACTGCGCGCCGAGCTCGAGCGCCTCGGCTGGCTCTCGCCGATGCCGGAGGAGGGCGCGTCATGAGCCGCCCCGACGACGACACGCTGTGGGCCGAGATGGATCCCGAGCTCGATGGGGGCCCCGACCCCGAGCTCGCGGACCTGCTGGGCGGCGTGACCACGACGGTGGATCGCGAGCTCGCCGGCGCCAACGTGCCATGGGATTTCGCCGCCGTGCTGGCGCGTGCCCATGCGCTCGATCCGGAGCAGTTCCCCCGCGAGCTCGTGCGCGAGGCCGAGCTGGCCGAGCCGGTGGTCTCGCTCGATCAGCAGCGACGTGCCCGTCGGGTGACGCGCGACGACGAGGCCTTCGCAGCGATCGTTGCGGACGTGCGCGCCGACGCAGAGCTCGACGCTGCGCTGCGCATGCATGGCGTGCCCGCCGGCCCGCCGGCCCGCGCCGCGGCGACACCTGAGCCCCCGCCGTCGCGCTGGCGGCGTGGGCTGGTCGGCGTGGTCGCGCTCGCAGCCGCGGTGCTCGTCGGTATCGGTGTGCTCGAAGGGGTCCAGTACGTGCAGACCCGGATGCGCACCGACGGCGATGCGGCGCTGCACCAAGGCGATCGCAGCTCGGTGCCGCACGAGCAGGCCGTCATCGACGACACGCCCGAGGCGACCACTCGCGCGCCTCGACGCGAGCGCCCGGCCGCGCCGGTGCTCGAGGACGCGAAGGTGCCCGCGCCCGAGCTCGCCGCGGCCCCGCTCGAGCCGAGTCGCACGCGGCCGGAGCCGAACCCCTCACGGCGGCCCAAGGTCGCGCTGCGCCCCGAGAGCGCCGAGCCCAGCCTCGCCGAGCGGCTGGCAGCGCTCGACGGCGAGGCCCATGCGGCCTGGCGTGCGGGCGAGCTCGGCACCGCCGAGCAGAAGTTCGAGGCGCTCATCGCCCTGGCCGGTAGCTCGCGCCTGGCCGATCTCGCCTATGGCGATCTGTTCACGCTCGCGCGGCGTCGCGGCGATTCCAAGCGCGAGGAGTCGTTGTGGAGGGCCTACCTCGAGCGCTTCGCCCACGGGCGCTTCGCCGACGATGCCCGCGCGGGTCTGTGCCGCCGCGCGAGCACGGACGCGCAGAGCTGCTGGCGCGCGTACCTCGACGACTTCCCCAAGGGCTCGTATCGCGAAAAAGCGGTGCGTGAGCTGGGAGAGTCGCCGTGATCGCGGCCGCGTGGCGAGTCCTCGCCGGCGCCTGCGTGCTGGCGACCGCCTGCACCGCCGACTTCCTCGTGGGTGACGGCGGCTCGAGCACCGGTGCGGTCGGCAGCGAGACCAGCGCGGGCACGCCGTCCGGCAGCGGCGGCGAGGGGTCGCAGAGCGGACCGACCACCGGCGGCAGCGCGTCGGCAACCGACACCGACGCGAGCGCGACGACCCTCGCGGGCTCGAGCAGCGGCGAGACCACCGGCGGCGTGGGCTCGACCTCGCAGGGCAGCGACGGCAGCAGCAGCAGCGGCGGCGTACCGGTCGACGGCCTGGACGCTTGCCTGGCCACCGACAACCCCGACACCTGCGAGGCCGATCCGGCGTGCGACTTCGACGACGGCCTCGGTTGCTTCCCCGACATCTGCCACGGGGACCTCGCGGCGTGGTGCGGTGCGTTCGATGGTGATGCATGCCTCGCGGTGCCGGTCTGCCAGTGGCTGCCGGGCGAGGTTGCGTGCGTGACGTGGACGTGCATGGAGGTCGGCTACGAGGACTGCCTGTCGACGCCGGCATGCGCGTGGCTGGGTGACGTGGCGACCGGGCACTGCGAGGCGCAAGACTGCCCCACGTGCTATGGCCTCGAGATGCCCGGCTGCGCGGAGAACGTCGCGTGCAGCTGGGTCGAAGGCGTGTGCGTGCCCGATTGAGCTGGCGCGGCGATCGGGGCTGCGATTAGATCAGCTCCGCCGTTGATCCTGTCCTTCCTCATCGTCGCGATCGGCCTGTGTGGGCCCGAAGCCCCCGACGAACGACGCGCCGACCCGCCGGTGAGCACCGCCGCGCCCCGGGGTCGCGTCAACGCAGTCGTGATCGACGCGGCGATGCCCGAGCTGGCTGCGATCGAGGCCGGCTTGCGCCTGCGGCTGGCCGACCGCGGCGTGACGCGATCGGACCGCGTGCGGCCGGTGCGGTCGGGCGAGCTGTTCGCCTATCTGCAGCAGATCGAAGCCACTGCGGAGCGAGCACGGATCCGCGTGACGCTGACCGACGGCCGCGGCTACCTGCGCGAGATCCTCGGGCCCGAGCACGAACGAACCCGAGAGATCGCGACCAACGTCGCGAACCTGCTGGCCGCGATCGAAGAGGACACCGTCGCACCCGACGAACACGACGTGCCGTTGCCCGAGGCCCTGCAGGCGATCGCACCACCGCCGCCCCGCGAGCCCGCACGCCCGAGCGCCGCGCCTGCGACCCCGCCGCGCTTCGAGTGGGGCCTCGCGTTGGCCGGCGACGCGGTGATCGGCGCAGGGCCGCCGGCGCCCGCGGGGCTCGCGGCCGTCGGCGGACAGCTGACGTGGGCGTTGCGACTGCGTCGCGGTGCGAGCTTTGCGGTCGCGGTGCATCCTGGTGGTCTGCGACGACGCGGGTGGAGCACGACGCGCGTCGCGATCGCGGTGGGGGCCGGCTACGTACTGCGCCGCGGTGCGTTCGAGCTGGCGAGCCTGGCGTTGCTGCGCGTCGAGCCGTGGTGGTTGGTCCGCGACGGTGCGGCGGTTCCGCTGGGTGAGCAGCGCAGCAAGGCACCCCTGCTCGGTGGCGCGGTGCGGCTGTCGCCGCGCTGGCGCCATCGGTTCGAGCGGGGGCGCTCGCTCGTCATCGGCCCAGCGATCGAGCTGGCGGGCAGCGGCATGCCCACGCGCGATGGCGGCGTCGTGCGGGTCCGCGAGCGCGCGGGCGCGAGCGTTCGCGACGTCTCGCGCGTGGGCGGGCTCGAGCTCACACTCGGGCTCGAGCTCGGCGTGTGGCTGCCGGGCTGATGCAGCGCCGTCGGCACACCGCCACCGCAGGTGCGATCACTCGCAGCAGCTGTTGCCGCAGGAGCGCTGAAGCGGAAGTCGATGCGTGCATGGCTCGCGAGGATGCGACCGCGATCGTCGTCGCGCAGCTCGAAAAGACGGTGGCGCTGCAAAATCGGCATTTCTACCGATGCTCGACAGGGCTCGATGAACCCACGCCGATCGAGGTACGCTGATCCCGTGTCGATTCGTTCGTATGCAGCACCGCTGCTCGTACTGGTCGCGTGCACCGGGCGAGCGGGTGAGGGCGATGCCGATGCCAGCACGTCGGCGTCCGTGTCGGTCTCCTATGCCGCGTGCGACGATCCGATCGAGGGCTGCGACGGAGCCGACTGCCGCCGCCGCGACGATGCGGTCGGCAGCTGGTCGGCCTGCGTGCCGCCTTGCCGCGAAGACGCGGACTGCCCTGCCGGCGGCGGCGGCAACGTGCCGGTCGTGTGCGACGGCGAGGGACGCTGCGTGTTGCAGTGCGTGCCGCAGATCATGTCGTGCCCTTCGGGCTCTCGCTGCATCGACGGCGAGGTGCCACAGTGCATGTGGCCCGCGTCGGGATGAACGGGGCCAGGGCTACTGCGGTGCCGCGGCTGCGGGCGCGCCCAGCTGCACCAAGGTGTTGGGATTGTCGCCCGGCAGCGCACCGACCAGCCCCTCGGCGTCGTTCGCCGGCGGCGTGAACGGGATCGCGGTGCCGTCGGCCAGGCGCACCACGAGGTCACACGCGAGCTGAGCGATTGTCACCATGCCGTCCTTGGCGATGCCGCCGATCTCGTCGCCCGGCGCGTGGTAGTCGGCATGCACGCCGGTGAAGAAGAACAACACCGGGATCTGCTGGCCGTAGAAGCTCGCGTGGTCGCTGCGGCTGGTGATTGCGCGGTCGAGCACCAGCTTCATGCCGCGATCGCCGAGCTCGCCGAGCAAAGGTAGCCAGGCGGAGCTCGACGACAGGCCGCCGATCGCGAGGCCCTTGTCGCCGAGGCGCCCGATCATGTCGAGGTTGATCATCGCGACGATCTTGCCGCCGGCGAAGGGCGCGACCTGTGGCGGGTGCTCCGACAGCGCGTCGCTGCCGAACAGCCCGATCTCCTCGCCCGAGAAGTTCGCGAACACCAGCGTGCGTCGGGGGTGGATGCCGGCGTCCTGGATCGCCTGCGCCATCTCGACGATCGCCGCGGTACCGCTGCCGTTGTCGTCGGCGCCGTTGCAGATGTCGTCGTGGCTGCCGTCGGGCTTGGTGATGCCACGGCAGTGACCGCTGCCGACCTGGCCGATGTGATCGAAGTGTGCGCCGACCAGCACGATCTCGTGCGCCAGGTCGCCGCCCTCGATCTGCGCCAGCACGTTGGGCGCCTCCTGGGTGACCGACGCCAGCGCGACGTCGAGGTGCGCGGTGACCCCCGCGAGCGCGCGGGAGCGCGGCGCGTGCTTCTCGTCGATCTGCTGCTGTACCGCGGCGAGGTGGAGGCCTGCAGGCCCGAACACGCGCTCGACCTCGTGCCACCGCATCTGCACCACCGGGATCGCGAGCACGTCGCGGACGCGCTCGCCGGCCAGCTCCGGCAGACGGTCGGCCTCGCGCGCGGCCGCGTCGACGAAGGTGCGCGGGCCCTTGACCACGATGACCCCGACCGCGCCGGCGTCGACCAGGCGCTGCAGCTTGCGCGAGGTCCGGATGTCGCGGGGGTCGAACACCGGGCCCGCGAGCTCCTCGCTGCTGCGCACGCGCTGCAGCAGGTCGAACAGCGTCGCGCCGTCGAGCGCCGCGGCGGGGTCGTCCGGCGGCGTGGTGAGGATCTCGCGCGAGGCGTCGCGATGCAGGAACGGCGACATCACGCGCAGCAGCGCCTTGCGCACTGCGGCCTGCTCCCGCTTCATGCCGGCGGTGTCGTTGGCCTGTCGCAGCGGCTGCATGCGGGCTTCGAAGGCCTCGACGTGGGCGCGCAGTGCCGGCAGCAGCTCGTCGAGCTCGGGGCGGCCTGGGGCCTCGGTCAGCACCAGCGCGACCTTGCCGCGCACGTCGATGCCGGCGAGGTCGTCGTAGTCGGCGGGCTCGTCACCCTCGGCCCGCGAGCGCATGGCGTAGCCCACGAACACCACCTCGGCGTCGGCGGTGCCGCCGGTGCCAGTGTTGCGCGCGACCACGGCGTCCTTCGCGATCGACACCGCCTTGCCACGGCGCCGCACCACCAGCTCGAGCGGCCGCGTGAGCGCGGCGCCGGTGACGACGGTGTACGGCGTGCGGAAGTCGTTGCCGACTGGCTTCAGACCAGCGGCCTGGTAGCGGCCACGAAGCAGCTCGACGGCGCGCTCGATCGCGGGCGCGAGCGTGTAGCGACCTTGCATGTCGTCGGCGGAGAGCTCGGTGAGCAGCGCGTGCATGCGGGCGCCGTCGATGGTCGCGGTGCCCGGAGTCGTCACGACGGCGTCGTCGGGAGCGGGCGCCACGGTGGTGCCGCGCGACGGCTGGCAGGCGAACAAGGCCGCGAGCACGGTCGTGGTCTGCACGCACGAGCGTCGGCACGACACGCGCGAGAGGGACGCAGGGTAGCCGCTCGTCATCGCGGCATCGGTAGCATGGAATCGAGCGAGCGACAGCACCGCGCACCGCCGCCTTGCGGGGGCCAGGCGCGTCGCGGCGTGACCCTCTGCTGCTCGCGTGACCCCTGTGCCGCTAGCGTCGCTCGGCGGCCGCGTCGCGGGTGGCCTTGGCGGCCGCGTCGCGGGTGGCCTTGGCGGCCGCCGGCGGCCGCGGCAGCACGCGGGGCGTGGGCGCAGCGGCGAGCTGCAGCTCGAGCCCGCGCGATGTCGAGTAACCGACCCCGAGGTTCAGCTCCGCCGACGCACCGACGCCGAGCTCGGTGGGTAGCACGCGCGCGCGCAGGGGGTTGCTGCGCTCGGCCTGCTTGCGACGCTGCACCCACTGCTTGCGCTTCGCGGCGTTGGTCTCGGTGCGCTCGAGCCAGGAAGAGGCCGCGATGGCGACCTGGGACTCGCCATTGCTCGACAGCAGCTCGAGCGCGTTGCGATCGCCCGCTGCGACGGCGCGGATCAAGAGCACGAACGCGTCGTCCGGCGCCAGCTGCTGCGCCATCGCGAGCACCTCGTTGGCGGTCGCGAGCTCGCCGGCGTCGAGCAGCAGCGTCGCGACGTTGCAGAGATCGGTGACGTGCTCCGCCTGCGGTTGCTCGGGCAGCGCCTGCTGCTGACGTTCGATCGCGTTCGCGAGCGCTTCGGGCGTGCCGAGCACGCGCGCGTTCACGGCCTCGGCCCGCGCGAGCGCCAGCGCCCGGGTGGCGCCGGGGGTCTGGGCCGGCCAGGCCTTGATCTCGGCGACCAGTGGCGCCACCGCGTCGCGGCGGTCGAGCGCGACGGCGATCACCAGGCGCGTCATCACCGATCGCAGGCGTAGCTTGTCGTCGGCCCCGGCCGGCAGCGGGGCCGCGAGCGCGGCCTCGACCGCCGCGGTGTCGGTCGAGAACTGCACGGCAGCCAGCATGAGATCGTAGGCGTGCACGCTGCCCGGCACCCGCTTGCGCAGCTCGACCACGCGCGGCAAGAGGCCCCGTGCGATCGCGATCATGCCGGCCTGGTCGCCGCGCTGCAGCAGCGGCAACAGCTCGTCGCCGAGCGCGAGCGCGAACTCCAGCACCACGCCCTTCTCGACCCCGAGCGCGGCGAGCTCGGCGACATCGCGACGCAGCGGCACCAGCGTCGGTAGGGCCGCTGCCACCATGGCGTCGATGCTGGCGCCGCGGGAGGCCGGCAACACGGCGTAGAAGATGTGCACGCAGCGGACGCCCGCGAACAGCTCGAGCGAGGCGGCGTCGCGGTGCTGAAGCTCGGCCGGCGCCGCCTCCAAGGTTCGGTGGGCGCGCTGGAAGTCGTAGTCGATCCGCAGCTGGGCGTCGATCTGCCCCGCGAGCAGGCGTGCGTCGTCGGGGTGATCGCGTCGCAGCGCTGCGAACATCTCTGCGCCCTCGCGCACGCGTCCGAGCGAGACCGCCAGCTTCGCGCGGGTCATGCGATCGTCGAAGCCCCGCTTGGTCGCGAGCTCGAGCGCGCGCACGGCCAGGGCGCGCTCGGCCTCGATCTCCTTGGTGCGCGTGACGGCCTTCGCGTCCGGTGAGGGCGTCATCCGCTGCGCGATCGCCAGCTCGGCGTCGCCACACGGTAGATCGAGCGCAACGAAGCAAGCCGAGGCCAGCTCGCGGTGCGAGGTCGCGGGCGCATCGTCGCCGCGCAGCTCGAGGGCGGCACGACGCAGGCGCACGGGGTTGCCCTGCTCGGGGGGCTCGAGCGCCGCGAGGCCCTCGAGCAGCTCGGCGACCTCGGCGTCGGTGGCTGCGTTGCCCGCCACGTGCTGTCGCATCACCCGCGCGAGCATGTGACGGTGCAGCGCCGGCACGCGACCGAGCGCCGCTGGCAGCCACGCGTACAGCTCCGCGGCCCGCTGCTCCTCCTGGGTCTGTCGCGCGAACGAGGTCGCCGCGGCGGTGATGAGCGAGCCGAACAAGCCCCGCGGATCGAGCAGCTGCGGCACGTCGAGCGTCGCGTAGAGCTGCGTGAGCGACAGCAGCAGCTCGGGATCGGCGAGCGCGGCATCACCGGCGCGCTCGACGGCGATCGCGAGGCGGCCGAGGCGGGCCGCGACCGCCAGGCGGGTGGTGATCGCCGCGTCGTTCGCGAGCGATCGCCAGGCGCCGATCGCCGAACGCATCTCGCCGACGTCCGGTGGCAGCGAGCCGATCGCGAATGCCTCGGTGACCCACGCGGGCATCCCGTCCTGCAGTGACGGTGCGGTGGTGTTGCGACCCTCGACGATGTCGGCGACTGATTCGAGGTCGGGTTGGGTGCGACGCGGGGACTCGGTGGTCCCCGTTCGCGGTGGCTTGGTGTTCGCGTCGGGTCGGCAGGCCGCCGCGAGGGTGAGCGCAGCGAGCACGGAGTTTCGACGCATGGACGCGGGCATGGGGCGCAAAATAGCCCGAACGCGCGCAGCTTCGCGGGCGCGCGGCGAGGGCGGTGCGTCACGATGGTCGATCGGCTCGTGGCGGTCGCGATGCGATCGATCGTTCGCGCCGAGGGCGCTCGCATGACGGCGTGAGGGCGTGCACAACCTCACTGGCCCGTAGCAGTCGCAAGCCGACCGCAGTTTTGCTATGCGATAGCACTTATGTCCGACGATGGCGCAATCGAGCGCGCGAGACCGGATCTGACGCAGCTGTCGGAGACAGGGCGCCAGATCGTCCACGACGAGCTCCGCCTCCTCGAGCAGGTCCGGGCCCGCATCGCCCGTGATGCCGAGATCGACCCGGACAAGATCGAGGACCTGGACGCGCAGCTCATCGAGCTGCGCGACGCGATTGCGGAGGCCAAGGAGGAGGACGTCCCGTCGCTCATCGACCAGATGCACCAGGTCGCCGCGCTCAGTCGCAAGCGCGGGCAGGGCCGCAGCCTGCCGGTCGACCCCAACAATCCCTACTTCGGGCATCTGCGCCTGCGCGAGGGACGGACGGGCAACGTGCGCGACGTGCTGGTCGGCCGCAACACGCTGCTCGACAACGGCGACGGTGTCACCATCGTCGATTGGCGCAACGCGCCGGTCAGCCGCCTCTACTACCGCTACGAAGAGGACGACGACTACGAAGAGGAGTTCGACGAGCGCACGCTCGAGGGCAAGATCCTCGTGCGTCGCAGCCTGGCGGTGCAGGACGGCTCGTTGCGTCGTGTCGCATCACCGCAGGGCACCTTCATGATCGACGGCAGCGCGCGCTTCCGCGAGGCCCAAGGCAGCGCCAAGCCGACGCTCGCTGGCGGTGCGGGCTCGGCCATCCGCGTGCCACAGAACCAGCTCGGCGTTCACGGCGACGACTCGCCGGCGCGCGCCGACAAGCACCTGCAGGAGATCACGGCGCTCATCGATCGCCAGCAGTTCGATCTCATCACGCGACCGGAGTCGGGCATCGTGCTGATCCAGGGTGGTGCCGGCTCCGGCAAGACCACCGTCGCGCTGCACCGGGTGGCCTACCTCGCGTTCCAGGACGCGCAGCGCTTTGCGCCCAGCTCGATGATGATCGTGGTCTACAACGACGGCCTGGTCGAGTACGTGCGACACGTGTTGCCTTCGCTGGGTGTCGAAGGCGTCAACGTGACCACCTATCGCAAGTGGTCGGCGGGTCTGCTCGCGAAGATCAAGCTGCGCATCGATCAACGCTACACCGGGGCCACACCGGATCCGGTGCAGCGCTTCAAGAAGCACGCCCTGATCCTGAAGATGTGCGACGACCTCGTCCGCGAGCAGCTCGACGAGATCCGCGCGCAGCTGGTCGAACGACTCGACGAGCGGGCCGGCGCGGAGGTGCTGCGCACGTGGGATGCGTCGTCGCAGATGCCGCCGGTGATCCGCGCCGAGCGACTCGTGAAGTGGCTCGCCGATGGGCGCGGCGCCGAGCTGCCACCCAAGGTGAAGGCGGCCGCCGGTACCGTGGCTCGGGCCGCGCGTGAGCAGCTGCGCGACTTCGTCGGCGACTGGCTCGAGCTCAACACCGCCGAGAAGCGCCTCCGCGCCGCGATCCACGAGCACGCTCCCGGCGAGTGGACCGACGGTGACATCGGCACGATCGTGCGCTGGTGCGCCCGCAAGGCCGATCTCGAGGTTGATCACCCCGATCAAGCCGTGCCCGAGGGCGCGGGGCTCGATGCCGAGGACGACGCGATCCTGCTGCGCCTGATGCAGCTCAAGTACGGCGGCCTGTTCGTGGGCGGCCGTCGCATCGAGTACGAGCACATCGTGATCGACGAGGCGCAGGACCTGTGTCCGCTCGAGGTCCGCGTGCTGCTCGATTGTGCGAGCAAGGGCAAGAGCGTGACAATCGCGGGCGACCGCGCGCAGAAGATGGTGTTCGACAACGGGTTCGTCGACTGGCCGCAGCTGCTCGGTGACGCCGGGCTGCCGCACGTCGAGATCCAGCCGCTCAAGATCACCTACCGCTCGACGCGGCAGATCATGGCGTTCTCGCGGTACGTGCTGGGCCCGCTCGCCGATGAGGAGCAGGTCGTCGCCCGCGATGGCGCCGACGTCAGCTACTTCGAGTTCACCGACACCGGTGAGGCGGTCGCGTTCCTCGGCGAGGCGCTGCGCACGTTGATGCACCGCGAGCCCAACGCCTCGGTGGCGTTGATCTCCCGCTATCCGCAGCAGGCCGACGTGTACTACGAGGCGCTGCGGGTGTCCGAGGTGCCGCGCCTGCGTCGCGTGCGACGCGAGGACTTCACCTTCACCGCCGGCATCGACGTCACCGACGTGCGTCAGGTGAAGGGGCTCGAGTTCGACTACGTGGTCCTGCTCGAGCCGACCCGCGCGAACTACCCCGATCAGGTGCAGTCGCGCCACCTGCTGCACATCGGGGCGACACGCGCGGCCTTCCAGCTGTGGCTGCTCGGTGTCGGGCAACGCAGTGCGCTGGTGCCGGACGTGCTCGCGAACGAGCAGCCGTAGCGCTGGGAAACCCCGCGCGAGGAGAGTCACGGGCGCAGGTCCACCGCGGGTCCTGCGTTCCGTGCAACATGGCGCCGCGCGACCCGTCTGGTCGCGGAGGTTCGAAACACGAATGAAGATCCGTACCCTCTGTGTGGTGTCGCTCCTGGGGCTCTCGCTGTCTGTCGCCTGCGACAGCAAGAAGGACGAGAAGAAGACCGAGGACAAGAAGGCCGAGAGCAAGGACGCCAAGAAGCCCGAGGAGAAGAAGGCCGAGGGTGGTGGCGGCGCTGACAAGGTCGATGCTGCCGCCAAGGCCGAGCCCGCGAAGGACGAGCCCGCGAAGGCCGAGCCGGCCGCCGCTGGCAAGCTCGCGATCGACAAGCTGGGCCTCACCGCCAGCGCGCCGGCCGAGACCACCGTCAGCGATGGCATCGGTGGCAAGGGCGCGATGATCATGGGCCCCGGCCTGGTCGTGAGCGTCGAGGAAGCCTCGGAGACCCGCCCGAAGGACGTCGCCGCGGCCAAGAAGGACGCGGAGATGTACACGCCGCAGAACCTCAAGGACGAGAAGCTCGACGACGGTTGGGTCGTCACCTTCGACAACAAGGGCGACATGGGCGCCAACTACTTCGTGAACGTTCGCCGCGACATCGCCGGCAAGGCGATCTGGTGCGAGACCACCGTGGCCTCGCCCGAGCAGGCCGCGACCGCGCTCGACTTCTGCAAGAGCCTCGCAGCGAAGTAGTTCGGAGGCAGCCGGGCCGGCGCGGTCGCAAGCGATCGCGCCGGTGGTCCGCGTGGTGCCGGTGTCCGCCCGATGGCCCTCAACGCAGGTCGGGATGGGCAGCGGCGCCCCAGATGCCAGCCGGGTCGATGCCGACCACCGCGCTCGCACCGGTCGTCGGGTCCATGACCCACATCGTGCCGAGCTGATCGAACAACCATAGCGACCCGTTCGCCGCCGCGGCGCCGTACAGGCCAGTGCTGGCGGGCAACACGGCGACCTCACCGAGGAGCTTCCCGGTGGCGGCCTCGATCGCGACGACGACGTCGCCAGACGCACTCGGGCTGGTGAACACGGTCAGGCCGTTGGCCGCGGTCGCGATGTCGCCGCGCGATTCGTAGGGGCTCACGCCTGCGATCTCTTCGAGCGTGAGCTCGGGGCCCCGCAGTCGTCCGAGCGTCCACGTCGAGCCGGCCAGCGCCACCAGCGTGTCGTCGTCGGTCTCGATGGTGCCCTCGGGCAGCATCGCCAGCGAATTGGCCGGCAGATCGCCGAGCGCCCAGCAAGTCGCGCTCGTGGGGTCGCACACGTGCAGCACGGCGTTGGAGATCGCATACAGCACGCCGAAGCGATCGATGGCGATGTCGACGACCTGCCCGTCGGGTCCCTCGGGGAAGCGGAACTCGTTGATGAAGACCGGTACCGGGTCGAGCGGGTCGAGCCACGACAGCGTCGCCGCCGAATGCACGTAAATCACGTCGGGTGCGGCGCGACCCGGGCGATCGGGATCGGTCGGAAAGGGATCGTCGCGATCGGGGATGCCGTCGCCGTCGCAGTCGATCTCGTGGCTGTCGAGGTCGCAGCCCGGCGGTGGCTCGCCCGTGGTCGCTGCGATCGACGTGCTCGCGTCGCCGTCGTCACCGTCGTCGCCCTGCACCACGCGGGGGTCGATGAACACCGGCCCGCGACCGCAGGCGGTCGCGAGCACGAGCGCGGGGAGACGCCAAGTTGCACGCATCGGCGCCACAGTCTACGCGTCGGGGCCCAGCGCGGGGGTCCGAGGGAGAATCGATCGCGGCCGCGTCGGCGCCTGTCACAACTGCAGCTGTGGCGGTCTCGATGGGTGTGTCGGGACGCCAAGGCGCCGCCCCGATGATGCGAGAGCCGGGCATGTCGCTCGGACCCGCGTCCAGGATGAGCTCCCCATGTCCCCGGCTCCCGCGTGAGCCGGTCGATGCGCGCCGACGCGAAAGCAACACGCCATGACGACTCCCATGAATCGATCCAGCTTCGGACTCCGCGCGATGCTCGGTGCACTCGCGCTCTCGATCGCTGCGCCAGCCGTGGCGACCCCACGGTCCGCGCAGGCGGCCCCGGCCATCGACAGCGCCCCGCGCTCGAGCGCCACCAACGTCGGGCCGGCAACCAGGCGCGTCGCATCGATCCCGAAGAAGATGCGGCTCACGATGGCGCTGACCTACAAGGTCACCACCGATCTCAGCGAGAACTGGGCCGGTCCGATCGGCAACAATACGGAGGACGAGATCTACTACATGCTCTCGGGCTCGGCCGCCGTCAACGGCGTCAGCAAGCCGTTCATCGCCGGCGAGGTGCGCCCGCCCGGCGCTCGCGACATCTGGGAGATGGGCCCCAACAGCAACAAGACGCTCGTGCGCACCTTGTTCGAGGGTGATCTCTCCGCGCTCGACACCGCGGTGTTGACGGTCGCGATCGCCGAGCAGGACAACGCCCAGCTGAACTCGTTCAAGGAAATCCTCGGCGACCTGATCCAATACGCCGGAGACGCGCTCGAGAAGGAGCTCGGCACCGAAGGCACCTACGACGCGTTCAAGGGCAGCACCAAGGAGAAGATGATCCAGGACGCCGTCGGCCTGCTGAAGACCCTGGGTGACCGCAAGGACCAGACCATCGGCGTCGCCGTGCTGACCGCGAAGGGCACGCACCTGACGGCAAAGACCGACGCCGGCATGTACTCGACGATCGCGAGCGCCGGCGACAAGGAGGTCAAGGTGAAGATGACTGGCTTCAACGGCTCATACGTCGCGCACTTCCGACTGGTCGCGGCCGACAGCGAGCCACGTCCGGCGTCGGCGCTGTTCCTCAGCAACGAGCGCGACTCGTGCAACGCGCCGCAGAAGCTGTTGGTCGACAGCAAGCAGGGCAAGATCAACATTGCGCCCGGCCAGAGCTGGACCGACATCCACGTGAAGAACCGTCGCTTCGACTGGTGGTGCGACGGCGACCTCGAGCACACCACGGCGCCCGATCCGACCAACCTCGTGCAGGCGCGCCGGGCCTCGTCGGGCGGCGCGATCGATTGGAAGTGCTTCTACGAGAGCACGCCGGGTCCCGACCGCAGCTTCTGAGTTCCGCGACCCAAGGCGCGTCCTTCGTCTGCGCTGACACCAGTGGCAGCCGACGCGCCGACTGTCGGTCGATCGACCGACAGTGAAATCGTCGCCGAAGCGGTCGCATGGCCGATACTGCCGCGCACGGACCGGGCCTAGCATGACGGCATGCCCCGTCTGCTCGGATGCCCGCTCGCCCTGCTCGCGCTGCTCGCTGCGCCCGCGTGCTACACGGGGCTGGGCCCGGCGGGCTCGGGCGCCGCCGAGGCCACCGCGGCCGGCGGCGATGGTTCGAGCGATGGTGGTGGCGCCGAGGGTGGGGCCAGTGACACCGGCACGGGCGAGCCCGATCGGCCCGATCCCGCGATCGGCGATCTCCACACCGCGATCGGCGTGCGACGCCTGTCGAAGTTCGAGTACGGCAACACCGTGCGGGACCTGCTCGGCGTCGTCGGGGCCGAGCAGGGGCTCGCCGACGAGCAGAAGGTCGAGTACCTGTCGAACAACGCCCACGCCAAGCAGCTCGGGCTGGCGGAGCTCGAGACCTTCTCGCGCGCCGCCGAGCAGGCTGCCGCAGCTGCGGTTCCCATGATGTCGCTCGCGCCGGGCTGCACGTCCGCGACCGCCGACGCCGCCTGCGTCGATGCTTGGCTGCCGGGCTTCTTGCGCCGTAGCTTTCGTCGCCCCGTCACCGCCGACGAGATCGCGCGGTATGGCGGACTCTTCGACGCGCGCGTCACCGCCGGCGATGCGCCGAGCGACGCGGTGCAGCTGGTCGTCGAGGCCGTGTTGATGTCGCCGCACTTTCTCTACCGCCCCGAGCTCGGCACCGCCGGCCCCGGGCAGGAGGGCCCGCTAGCGCCCTACGAGGTCGCAAGCCGCCTGAGCTACCTGCTGTGGGGGACGATGCCCGACGACGCGCTGCTCGACGCCGCCGACGCGGACACCCTCGCCGACGCCGAACAGATCGCACAGCAGGCCGAGCGCATGCTCGTGGATCCGCGGGCACAGGACGGCATCGTGCGCTTCGTCTCCGAGTGGCTCGGCACCGACACCGCACAGGTGGTGAAGAAGGCCGAAGAGGTCACTGCGGGCCTGCCCGCCACGCTGCAGCAGGACCTCGAGCAGGAGACCCGCCGCTTCGTCTACGACGCGATGTTGGGCAAGTCACCCTCGCTCACGACGCTGCTGACCTCGAGCTCGAGCTTCGCCAACGAGACCGTCGCGTCGATCTATGGCGTCGAGGGCGTCAGTGGAGCCGAGTTCCGCGCCGTCGAGCTCGATCCCGACACCCGTCGCGGCATCCTCACGCAGCCGCTGCTGCTGGCGGCGCACACCAAGGAGTCGGGCTTCTCGGTGGTGCAGATGGGCCGCTTCGTCCGCGAGCGATTGCTGTGTCAGGAGGTGCC
>WBZX01001068.1_pt1 | contig 21880 bp, 17 predicted proteins | sample 5204211 | NCBI WGS metagenome assembly WBZX01 (sample SAMN12344362, study PRJNA552823) | activated sludge metagenome | biome: Activated sludge suspended growth; feature: Nitrification reactor; material: Wastewater; isolation source: activated sludge from nitrification reactor of wastewater... | reverse complement strand
TGATGGTGTTGCGCAAGCGCGAGCGCAGCAACACCAGCGTGGCGGCGACGTTCGATCGCAGCGGCGGCGGTCTCGCGCTCACGCACCGCTTCTGATCGCGTCGGGGCGCACCAACGTCGCGCCCCACACCCACAGCGCCAGCAGCGGCAACAAGCTCCACACGCCGGGCAGCCCGAGCAGCAGCCCGAGGTTGCTGGCGAGCGCATCGGTGCTGGCCTCGCGGTGCAGCACGTGGCCGAGCGCGAACTCCCACAGCGGGTTGCCGAACTGTGGCGCCTCGGGCATCGCTGCGGTCGCGAGCAACATCTGCCCCGCACTCACGAGCGCGAGCGTGGCGAAGGCGTGGGGTAGCTGCATCGCCGCCGGCACCAGGCCCAGTGCCAGCAGACCGAGCATGGGCACCACGTGGCGAGGCCCGATCGCGGCGCCACCGTCCCACATGTAATAGCCGGCGTTGAGCAGCAGGTAGTAAGCGGCGGTCGCGGCCGCGAACGCCGTCGCGCCGCGGCCGAGTCGCTCGTGGGGACCACCCGGCGCGAACAACCCCCATGCCGCCAGCAGCAGCACCGGCGCGACGTAGAACAGGCCGCGATAGCTGCCGAACAGGATCTCGAGCAACACCACCGGCCGCGGGCCCGCGATGCCGTAGCGGACCTGCATGCCGGCCGCGAATTCCGGCAGGTAGACCCAGTCGTACCCGGTCGACCACGGGCTACCGAACGCGACCGTGTGGTACGTGGCGAGCACGACCACCCACGGCAGCGCCCCGACCGCGAGCCATGCCGCGCGGCGCAGGCCCTGACGCCACCACCACCACGCCGCGGCGACGACCGCCACCGGCGCTGCGGTGTACTCGGTGGTGACCGCGAAGCCGAGCGCGCAACCGACGACGATCGCGATGCCGAGCGAAGCGCGACGCACGGGGGTCAGCAGCAGTGCAGCGGTTGCGACGAGCAGCAGCGCGCCGCAAGCCTCGTGGCCGTACAACGCGGTCGCGTAGGGCAGCGCCGGGGTCGCGAGCGCCAGCGTCAGCGCGCATGCGTTGGCGACCCGCACGCGCTCGCCACTGGCCCGGTAGGCCAGGGCCCACGCCGCGAGTGCGCCCATCACCGCCAGCAGACCGACGCTGCCGACGCTCGCGAACCACAGCGCGAGTCGATGGCTGCGGTTGTAGACCACGCGATCCCCCGGCTGTCGCTGCGCGAGGGTGGGGCGGCGTCCGGCCGTCGCTTCGCGGGGATCCTGCGGAATCACGCTGGCGCCCGGGGCCTCGCCGCCGGCCGCCACCCGCAGCGCGAACGCGATCGCGTACGGCACCGTCGCGGCCAGCGACGTGCCCGGGGCCTTGTCGCAGTAGAAGTGGCCGTCGCGGTAGCTCTTGTCGCCGGTGGTCTCGTGATCGGGATCGATGATCGTGGAGCCGCGCTCGACCAACGCGCGGGTCAGTGCGAAGCGGGAGTTCTGGTTCCACGCCGGTGCCGGCACGAAGTACGCGTAGGTGCCGACCAGCAGCAGCGCGAGCTTGAGCACCGTGGCGCGGTGCTGCGAGAGCGGTGCGAGCAGGTCTCGCACGGCGAACTCGCCGGTGTCGTCGCTGGGCCCGCTCGCACTCACGACGCCGCGGGGCCGGCCTTCGCGATCACGCGGGCCGCGAGGGCCTCGCGCGCGCGCTCGGCGGCCTGCGCTTCGGGGGCCTGCGCCAGCCGCTGCAGCATCTGATAGGCGTCGTCGTAGCGACGTGCCGGATCGCGATCGAGGTTCTTGCGGAGCACCTCGCCGAGCTTGGGCGACAGCCCCGGCACGCGCCGCGCCGGCTGCGAGATGTCGAAGCGTGCGAGCGCGTCGCGGGTCGCGGCCGCGTCGGCGCCGGCGAGGCAACGCTGGCCGCGGAGCAGCTCCCACAGCATGACCGCCAGGCCGAAGAGGTCGCTCTTGGCGTCGGCGACGCCGTCGAGGCGCTCGGGCGCCCAGTAGGCGACGTCGCCGGCGAAGCGATCGTCGTGCTCGGGGGCGAGCCAGCGGCTGCGTGCGGCGCCGAAGTTCCACAGCACCACGTCGCCGCTGCGCGAGCACAGCACGTTGCGGGGCGAGAGGTCGCGGTGGACAGCGGCCAGCGAGACGATCTCGCCGCCGTCTTCGATTTCCAGCTCGTGGAGGTGGCGCACCGCGTCGACGATCTGCGCGAGCACGTAGACGGCGAGCTCGCGATCGAGCGGGGCGCCGGTGCCCTCGCCGCCCGCGAGACCGCACAGGCTCGCGAGATCGATGCCGTCGACGCGGTCCATGACGATGTACGGGACCCCGTCCTGTTCGCCCGCGGCGTGCACGGTGGGGATCGAGGGGTGGTTCAGCGCGCGCAGCAGGCGGCTCTCGTGCTCGAAGCGAGCGCGCCGCGCGTCACCCTCGGCGCCACGGCCAGGCTCGAGCAGCTTCACGAGATACGTGGCCTCGGCGGTCGCTGGCTCGTCCTCGTGGTACGCGAGGAAGACCTGGTTGCCGCGCTGCTCCACTCCCAGCGGCGCGACGAGGCGATACCTGCCGAGGTGTTGCAGCTGCATGCGTGTACGGAGTGTGCAATGGGCGGCCGTCGGCTGTCCATCGCGTCCGGTCGACGCGCAAACTGGGGTAGGGTGGAGCCAGTGGACGATCGCGACCCGGTGGGTGGCCCGGCGCATGGCACTGCGGCAGCAGCGACGGTGACGCCGCTGGTGGTGCTCGGTGCGGGCCTCACCGGGCTCTCGACCGCCTATCACTCCCGACACCCGAGCCTCGTGCTCGAGTCGGCGTCGCGCAGCGGCGGCAAGGCCAGCAGCGATCGCCGCGACGGCTTCACGTTCGACATCACCGGGCACTGGCTGCACCTGCGTGATCCGAGGGCACGCGCGTTGGTTAAGCAGCTGTTCCCCCTGGGAGATCTCGTCGAGATCGAACGACGCACCGGCGTGCACAGCCACGGCGTGATGCTGCCGTACCCGTTCCAGGCCAACCTCTACGGCCTGCCGCTCGAGATCGTGCACGAGTGCCTGGTGGGGCTGTTCGAAGCCCATCGAAACCGCGAGCCGTTGCCACCCGGGGCCACCCTGCAGCGCTTTGCGGAGCATCGCTTCGGGGCCGGCATCGCGCGCCACTTCTTCGTGCCGTACAACACCAAGCTGTGGGGCGTGGCGCCCGATCGGCTCGATAGCGGCTGGGTCACGCGCTACATCCCCGTGCCAGAGCCCGCGCAGATCATCGCGGGTGCGATCGGGCTCGCGCAGGAGGGGCTCGGCTACAACGCGCGCTTCCTCTATCCCCGGGCCGGTGGCATCGACGCGCTGCCCTCCGCACTGCACGCCCGGATCGAGCAGCGCGCACCGGGCTGCGTCCGCGTCGGCGCGAAGGTCGGCGCGATCGATCCGGTGCGTCGCGTGGTCGAGTGCGATGGTCGCTCGCTCGCGTACGGCAAGCTGGTCTCGACCATGCCGCTGCCGGACTTGATCGATCGCATCGACGGCGTGCCCGGCGAGGTCCGCGAGGCCCGCAGTGCGCTGCGATCGATCGCGTGGCGCTACCTCAACGTCGCGACCCGTACCCCGACGCCGCGGCCGGAGCACTGGATCTACGTGCCCGCGCCGGAGCTGCCGTTCTTCCGCGTGGGCTCGTTCAGCAACGCGTTGGCCGCGATGGCACCGCCGGGCTGCGGATCGCTCTACGTCGAGCTGACCGATCGCCGCGCGGCGCCCGACCTGCCCGCGGTCATGCAGGCGCTGGTCGGTGTCGGCGCGCTCTCCGATCCCAGCGATGTGGTCTTCGCCGAGCAGCGCGATGTCGAGCACGCGTACGTGGTGTTCGACGATGCGCACGCCAGCGCGACTGCGACCATCCACGCCTGGCTCGCGCGCCACGACATCCGCAGCTGCGGTCGCTACGGCGCGTGGGTCTACAGCTCGATGGAAGATGCCCTGCTCGACGGCATGGAGGCGGCTGCGTGGGCGAATGCGTGAACGACCAACCCGAGGTCTCGATCGTCATCCCGGTCTACAACGAGGAGAGCATCCTCGAAGCGAGCGTCGTGGGTCTGCACCGCGAACTCCGCGAGGCCGGCGTCGTGTTCGAGATCATTCTCGCCGAGAACGGCAGCCGCGACCGCACGGTCGCGCTCGGGGCCGAGCTGCACGCGCGGCTGCCCGAGGTGTCGATGTTCAGCCACCCGGAGCCCAACTACGGCGGCGCGCTTCGACAGGCGATCTTCCGCGCGCGTGGGCGCTTCGTGATCTGCGAGGAGATCGATCTCTGCGACGTCGATTTCCACACCCGCGCGCTGGCGCTGCTGCGCGCCGGCGAGGCCGACATGGTCGTCGGCAGCAAGGCCATGCGCGGCGCCCACGACCACCGGCCGTGGCGTCGCCGCGTCGCCACCCGCGTGTACAACGGCATGCTGCGGCTGACGGTCGGCTTCCGCGGCACCGACACCCACGGACTCAAGGCGTTCGTGCGCGAGGTCGTGACACCCGTCGCGGCGTCGTGCGTGGTCGAGCACGATGTGTTCGCCAGCGAGCTGGTCGTGCGAGCCCATCGCGTGGGCCTGCGCGTGCTCGAGGTGCCGGTGCACGTCGAAGAGAAGCGCGCGCCATCGATCCGGCTGCTGCATCGCGTACCGAAGGTGCTGCGACACGTCGGCCGCTTGATGGTCGCGATCCACGGCCCCGCCGGTCGCGGTGACGACGGGGGCGGACGGCGGTGAGCCGCCGTCGCACGCTGGTGAGCGTCGATCTCGACGGCATCGGCTGCTACCACGCGATCCACGGCCTGCCGCCGCCAACGCCGGGTGAGGCCGGCATGGTGCTCGAGCGGTGCCTCCCGCGGTTCCTCGCGCTGTTCGACGAGCTCGACGTCCGTGCGACGTTCTTCGTGATCGGTCACGAGCTCGAGGCGTCGCCGCAGGGCGCCGCGGTGCTGCGGGCCGCGCTCGCGGCTGGCCACGAGCTCGGTAACCACAGCCACGCGCACGCCTATGACCTCTCGCGTTGGTCGGCGCACGCGCAGCTCGAGGATCTCGCGCGTTGCGACGCGGCCCTGCGCGCGATTGGGGCCGATCCGATCGGCTTCCGCGCGCCCGGCTACAGCCACGACGCGCGCCTGCTCGCGAGCGTCGATGCGCTGGGCTATCGCTACGACACCTCCGCGCTGCCGTCGCCCACGTACTACCTCGCCAAGCTCGGCGCGATGGCGCTGCACGCCCTGGCGGGGCGGCGCTCCCACTCGCTGGCCCGCGGTGCGGGGTCGTTCCTGGGCCCGCGCGAGGATCACGACATCGCTGGCACCGCGCTGCGCGAGCTACCGATCAGCGCATTGGGTCCGCTGCGGCTGCCGCTGGTGGGAACCTTCCTGCTCGCCGGTCCGCGGTGGCCGCGACAGGCGCTGCGCGAGGCGTCGCTGGCGAGCGCGCGCGTACACCTGGAGCTGCACGGTCTCGACCTCGCCGACGAGCGCGACGACGCTCTCTGGCCGACGCTGCGGCGCGTGCAGCCGGAGCTACGGACGCCGCTGGCGACCCGGCGCGAGCGGCTGGCGAGCTGGTTGCGGGCCCGCGGTGGCGCGGTGGCGTTGCGCGATGCGATCGAGCGGGCGTGATCCGCCCGTGTTCACTCGACGTCGCCCTGGGCCTCGGCGACGCGGTTGCGCTTGCGCGTCCGTGTCATCGAGCTCTCGCGGCGCACCGCCATGGTCGCGAGGCGGTCGGCGTCCTCGTTGCCGGCGAGCCCGGCGTGGCCCTTGATCTTCAGCATCTCGAGGCGGGGGAACTTGCCCAGGACCTCTTTGATCTCCGCGATGAGCTCGAGGTTGGTCTTGGCCTTCCAGCCCTGCACGAGCACGCCGAGGCTCCAGCCGCTGTCGGTGTAGAGATGGATCTGGCGATCGGCCTCGTCGTCGCGCAGGTGCTGCAGGCCGCGGAGGATCGCCGTCAGCTCGGCGATGTTGTTGGTCCCGCTGCCGATGAACTCCGACAGCTCGAGCACTTCGTCGGGCCGTTGCAGCAACACGCCGACGCCTGCAGGGCCCGGGTTTCCCGAGCACGCGCCGTCGGTGTAGATGATGATCGCGTCGTCCTCGGGTGGAGCAGCGGGGGTTTCGCGGAGCACGGCGTTGGCTCCAGTGGTTTCCCGCGCGTTGCCACCCATCTCTTCGTCCGACACGATCTCGCCGCCGGCCTCGACGAGGTTCTCCGGGCTCGCGCGGTAGGACTTCGCGGTCCCGAGGCGGTAACGCAGCTCGACGCGTCCGCGGTGGACGATCGGCTTGCCGCTCGCGAGCACGCGGACGTACACCGCCTGTCCCTTGAAGTCGTACTTCTTCCACGGCATGGCGGCGTCAGGCTACCAAGGCTGGCGCGCCCACGGTGCAGGGGAGGCCGCGATCGGGAACACCGTTTCGCACGCGGGCGGGTCGGCCGCGAACCGAGGTCCCTTCGCGCGGATGCGCCAACAGGGGTCGAAAACGTCCGCCGGAGCGCATTTCGAGCGCCGGCGCACGAACCTGCGGTGGACCGCCCGAGACGGTCTTTGATCACGCCGGTTGCAGCCTTCTCGGGTGCCGGCGGATCGAGGAAACGCGCGCCGGGGGCCCACGCTTTCCAGTTGCACGGCCCAACCCCCTCGATTAGAACGGTCCCCCATGAAGCGGACGTTCGTCACCACCACCTTCACGCTGGCCCTCCTGGGCGTCGCTGCCTGCAAGGGCGGCGGTGCCGACTCGGCCAAGCTCATCCCCGACGCCGCGACCATGGTCGGCGGCATCGATGTCAAGGCACTCGTGGGCTCGAAGGCCTACGCGGACAACAAGGAAAAGATCGAGACCGGCGAGTTCAAGGAGATGGTCGACGCGGCCACCGCTTGCAACCTCGGCACCGACAAGTGGAAGAGCATCGCCTTCGGTGCGGATCCCACCAAGAAGCAGTTCGCCGTGATCATCTCGGCCGACGGCATCGGCAAGGACGAGAACCTCACCTGCATCCAAGGCAAGATCAAGGAGAAGCAGGGCAAGGATCCTTGGACGGTCGAGGAGAAGGACGGCAAGAAGACCCTCACGATGGACGACGGCGTCGGCTACATCGTGAACGAGGGCTCGCTCGTCGTCGCCAGCAAGGACTGGGCGGGCGCCGTGAAGGACCTGATCGACGGCAAGGGCAAGTCCGTGTTCGACGGCTCGCTCAAGGAGACCATCGGTCGCGCCAACACCGGCAAGCACATCTGGTTCGCCGGCACCCTGCCCGCGGACATGATCAAGGGCAGCCCCGCCGACGGTGCGAAGGACGTCGCCGGTAGCCTCGACCTGTCGGGTGGCATCGCCATCGACGCGTCGGTCGGCTTCGCCAGCGCCGACGAGGCCACCAAGAAGAAGGACGAGCTGCAGAAGCAGTTCGAGGGCGTCAAGGGCATGGCCGGCACCGTGGGCGTGCCGCAGTCGGTGGTCGACAGCGTCAAGATCGACGCCAGCGGCAACGCGGTCACCGTCTCGGCCAAGGCCAGCGACGACGACCTGAAGAAGATCAGCGAGACGGTCGGCAAGTAAGCCGCGTCTGCTCGCACGCTCGCTGGCCCCGCTTCCGGCAGGGTGCGCGGGCAGAACGCCGGGGGTAGCGCCCCCGGACCCACGAAGGGCCCCGGCAACGGGGCCCTTTCGTCGTTTGTGCGTCGGGGGACTCGGCGGGGGTGTCGCGCGCTAGGGCGATCGCCGCCGCCCGATCCACGGGGCTTCCCAAGCGCGGCGGGGTGGGCCACACTCCGCGCCCGGCCGAACGGTTCGGCCGAACTTCGAACCAACCCCACGCGGCGTCGCGCGAGCGACCCCGCACCTTCCTCGTAGCTGCGGGCTCCATCGTGGGCCCGATGGCGGCGACGACCGAGGTCGACCATGCGAAAGTCTCCCCAACAGATCGTGAACGAGCGCTACGGCGACAAGGCCAAGCTCATCGACGCCGTCATCGGCCTGATCGAGGCCCGCGGTGGTGAAGAGGCCGATGCGCACAAGCGCCGCCTTCGCAACGTGTCCAACGCCAAGCTGCTGCACCTCGTCGCGCTCGGTGAGCGCGTGAAGGAGCTCGGCGGGCGCGACGCCATCGTGAAGAAGATCGTCGAGCTCAAGGGCCAGCCGAAGGACCACGAATACGCCGACAAGCTGCGCCGCCTCTCGCTCGGGCGCATCGTCGACATGCTCGGCAGCCTGCAGCGTGCGGCGAAGCGCGACGGCGCCAAGGCTGCGCCGCCGGCGAAGAAGCCGGCCGCCAAGAAGGCGGCCGCCAAGGCGCAGGCCAAGGGCGCCTGAAGCCGTCGCAGGGGGCGCACGCATCGACGCGTGCGCCGCCGTCGACGAAGGACATCGACGTCACGACGCGTCGCACGCTGCGTGACACCTGGGCGTGCTCGCCGTGTGAAGACGCAGCCTCGCGAGCGTGTGGCGCCGTCGCGTCGACACACCACGGAGACGTCGTGGTTGATAGGCTGCGCCGCGGACCCGCAAAGGTGGCACGCCCCGCATCGCGGGTCCGCGAAGGACTTTGCCATGACCCGACCCGTCTCGATCCGATTGCATTGGCTGGCCCTCCTCGCGCTGTCGACCGCCTGCGGCGACGACGATGCGAGCGCGAGCTCGAACTCCGGCACCGACTCCGAGAGCGAGACGGACGCGAGCTCGAGCGGTGAGCCCACCACCATCACCACCGCCGACTCGTCCGGCGGTGCGTCGAGCGACTCCACCGGGTCCCAGTGCGGCAACGGTGTGATCGACGACGGCGAGGCCTGCGACGGCAGCGAGTTCGGCGGCAACACCTGCGAGAACCAGGGCTTCCTCGGCGGCGCGTTGATGTGCTCGCCCGATTGCCTCGGATTCATGACCGATGGCTGCCAGGGTGCCATCTGTGGCAACGGCACCATCGAGCTCGACGAGCTCTGCGACGGCGACGACGTCGGCGACGGCACCTGCGAGGCCGAGGGCTTCGTGGGCGGCACGCTCGGCTGCAACGCCACCTGCGACGGCTACGACACCGCCAACTGCTCGAGCTGTGGTGACAGCGTCGTGGACGACGGTGAGGACTGCGATGGCACCGAACTCGGCGACGCCACCTGCGTGTCGCTCGGCTACGACGAGGGCACGCTGGCGTGCGCGACGACCTGCGTCTACGACGAGAGCGGTTGCATCGCGTACAGCTGTGGCGACGGCGACATCAACGGCGAGACCGAGGAGTGCGACGGGGCCGACCTCGGCAAGGCCAACTGCGTGGGCGCGGGCTTCGGCGACGGCGAGGTGACGTGCACCGACCGCTGCCTGCTCGACTTCACCGCGTGCTGCGGCGACGGCACGCTGGGTGGCGCCGAGGTCTGCGACGGCAGCGACTTCGGCGGGCTGACGTGCGCGGATCAGGGCGCCTTCGACGGCGGCAACCTCGGCTGCGCCGCGACCTGCGACGGGATCGACATCTCGGGCTGCACGCTGTGCGGCGACGACTCCGCCCAGGGCACCGAGGCCTGCGACGGCGCGGACCTGGCCGGCAACGACTGCACCACCGTGCCGGGTGGGTTCGTCGGCGGCACGCTGACGTGCGCCAACGACTGCGGCTTCGACACCAGTGGCTGCAACTTCTGTGGCAACGACGTGCTCGATGCCGGCGAGGAGTGCGACGGCGCGGCCGCGGCCAACACCGACTGCATCGGCTTGGGTCACACCGGCGGCGTGCTGACCTGCACCGACGCCTGCACCACCGACGACTCGACATGCACCGACTTCCCGGTGCCCAGCGCCGGCGATGTCGTGATCACCGAGATCATGCGGGACCCGACCGCGGTCGCCGACCCCAGCGGCGAGTGGTTCGAGCTGCACAACCCCAGCGCCACCGAGAGCTACCAGCTCATCAACTGCCAGGTCTCGGACGACGGCAGCGACTCGTTCGTGATCGATCTCGACCTGGTGATCGGACCGGGCCAGTACCTCAGCTTCGCGCGCTCGCTCGGCCCGGGTTTCTCGCCCGACTTCGTCTACGACAACATGTCGCTCGGCAACGGCGACGACGAGCTGGAGCTGTTCTGCGGCGCCGCTTCGGTCGACCGGGTCGCGTGGACCGACGCAGAGTTTCCCGACGTCGCCGGGGCCTCGATGCAGGTCGACCCGAGCAGCACCGCAGCCGTCGCCAATGACGATGGCGCGAACTGGTGCGCCGGGACCTCGCAGTACTTCATGGGTGACCTCGGGACCCCAGGCCTCCCCAACGACACTTGCACGCCGCCGACCTACACCGTCGACTTCTGCAACCTGCAGTTCCCGGTCGCGATCACCGACCTCGAGGGCGCGCAGGTCGATGTCTATGGCCGCCTCTACGTCGCCGGGCTGACGGATCAGAGCAGCGTGAACAACCCCGCGGTCAACGTGATCGGCTACGTCGGCTATGGTCCTGACGGCAGCGATCCTGCGACCGACGCCACCTGGGTGTGGACGGCCGCCACGCCGAACGCCGGCTGGGTCGGGGTCGGCGACCCCGACGTGAACAACGACGAGTACGTCGCGACCATGTCGCTGCCACTGCCCGGCAGCTACGACTACGCGTTCCGCTTCACCGGTGACGGTGGCACCACCTTCACGTACTGCGACGGCGGTGCGGGCAGCTCGGACGGCTACGCGGCGGTCGACGCCGGCCAGATGACCACCACGCCGGCCGGCGACGCCGACGTGCTGTTCTTCAGCGAGTACTACGAGGGCACCAGCAACAACAAGGCGGTGGAGATCTACAACCCCAGCGCGCAGTCGGTGAACCTGGCGGCGTGCTCCGTCCTGCTGTACGCCAACGGTGGGGCCGTGCCGACCACGCTGCCGCTCTCGGGTTTGGTGCTGCCGGGCGACGCGTTCGTGGTCTGTCACGGCAGCTTCGTGCAGCAGGCGCTGTGCGACACCACCGCGAGCCTCAACTACAACGGCAATGACGCGCTCGCGCTGTCGTGCGACGGCACCACCCTCGACGTCATCGGGCAGGTCGGGTTCAACCCCGGCATCGAGTGGTCCGGCGGCGGTACCGGCACCCTCGACGAGGATCTGCGACGCAACTGCAACGTCACCGCCGGCGACCCCAACGGCGCCGACGCCTTCGACCCCTCGGTGGAGTGGACCGGGCTGCCGATCCTGGCGGCGAACATGCAGCCCGAGAACGTCGACGATCTCGGCGTGCACTGCGACTGACGCCTTCTCGTCGCGGAACCCCGCCGCGCGCTCGCTCGCGCGCGGCGATGCAGAGCGCCCGCCGTTGGCCGTCACCCGGCCTCGCGCGGGCGCAGTTGTCTCGCCGCCGCCAAAGCTGGTAGTCCCGAGGGATGTTGCGACGTCCGCCCCTCGTCCGCGCGCGTACTCGACCATGGCCAATGGCCACGCTGGTGCTGGCGTGGGCCTGCGGTGACGACGGCGGGGTCGTGCAGGACAGCGGCAGCTCGTCGAGCACGGGCGGCGGTGAGGGCACGAGCACGGCCACGACAGCGACGACCACGACCGTGAGCGGGGCCGACTCGAGCGAGGGGGGCTCGACGTCGTCGACGACCACGACGGATGGCAGCTCGAGCGGCGAGGTGGGTTCGACGAGCAGCGGTGGCAGCAGCTCCGAGGGGGGCAGCAGCTCGACCGGCGCGGACACGTGCGGGAACGAGGCCATCGACGCCGGCGAAGACTGCGACGGCCCCGCGCTCGGTGGGCAGGACTGCGTGACCCAGGGGCAGGGCGGCGGCACGCTCGCATGCGCGGCCGACTGCACCTTCGACCTCGGTGCGTGCACCGAGGGGCCGGTGTGCGGCGACGGCCTGCTGGGCGGCGACGAGACCTGCGACGGCGCGGCGGTCGGCGATGCCACCTGCGTGTCGCTGGGCCATGGTGGCGGCGTGCTGGGTTGCAGCGACGACTGTGCGACGTTCGACGAGAGTGGCTGCGCGCCGCCGGAGTCATGCGCCAACCTCGTCGACGATGATCTCGACGGCGCGGTCGACTGTGCCGATGCGGACTGCTTGGCCGATGAAGCCTGCGCGCCGATCGAGTCGGTGATCGACTGCGACCCGGTGCTGTGCACCTTCACGACCGGCGGTGGTCCGCACGGGGGGGACCTCTGCAGCTGCTTGATCCCCGGAGGGCGCCATCCGACCGGCAACGATGTCGCCGACGCCAGCTGCTTCGGCGGCAGCCCTGGTCGCGATCTCGAGTGGGTCTACGACACCACGGGCTACCTCGCGTACGCGGTCAGCACCTGCGAGGCGCATACCGATGACAGCTCGATCGCCAGCTACGACGGCGATCCGGGGCTCGGTGCCACCGAGCTTGCCTGTGGCGAAGATGCGCCGAACGAGGCGGACTATTGCAGCGAAATTCTCGACAGCGGCGACGCCGGGCCCGCCCAGCTCACGTCCACGCCCGCCGGCGACGCGCTGTACCTCGTGATCGACGAGTGGAACAGCGGCAGCTACTGGGACAACCTCCACCAACGCACGATCGATCTCGAGCTGTTGCCGCTGCTCGACGCCGAGGTCTGCGACAACGGGTTCGACGACGACGGCGACGCGGCGGTCGACTGTGACGACGACGAGTGCGATGTCCCGCTGTGCTCGCCCACCGAGACGTTGATCGACTGCGATCCGACCTTCTGCACGCTGACGGCCGGCGCAGGCCCCAACGGCGGCGATCTATGCCACTGCGTGCTGCTCGGGCCCGCGCACCCGCAGCTCGACGACTTCGAGATCGGCAGCTGCTTCGGTGGGCAGCCCGGCCGCGAGCTGCTTTGGACGGTCGATCTCGGCAGCTACTCCGCGTTCACCGTCACGACCTGCAACGCCAACACGCAGGACAGCTCGATCGCGGTGTTCGATGCCGATCCGCAGGGCGCAGGGGTCGAGCTGGCGTGCAGCGAGGACGCCTCGGGCGAGGCGAACTATTGCTCCGAGATCACCAGCAGCGGCGACGGCGGCGGTCCGCTGCCGACCGACGCGCCGGCCTCGGGTGAGCTGTGGCTGGTGGTCGACGAGTGGAACCCGGGAAGCTACTGGGATGGCGTGTCCCCGCGGACGATCGACCTCGAGCTGATCCCGTGAGCGGGGCGGGCACGGGCGGGTACGGGCACGGGCATGGGCACGGAGCAGGGTGTCTGGAAGAACGCTTCGCGTGCTTCCGGACCCCTGCTAGCGCTCGACCACGATCGCCGTCGTGCTGGTGTTGCCGGCGCCGTCGCGGACCTTGAGCACCACGCGGTGCGAGCCCTTGCGGAGGTCGTCCGGGAGCACGATCTGGAAGGCCTCGCTGCCGCTGTCGAAGAGGCCGTCGTCGGGGCTGGCCTGCCGCATCGCGCCGCCGTCGATCGAGAAGCTCACGTCATGCACCCAGCCGCTCGCGTCGGTGGCGATGGCCTTGATGCGGTTGCCCGCGACCGAGGGTGTGGTGATGGCCGGACGCTGGCGATCGACCAGGAATGGTGCGCTGCGCAGCTCGTCGGTGCGCGCGCGGGTGGTGCCGTTCGAGGGCTCGTCGCTGGCGACCACCGCGATCTCGTAGACGCCGTCGGGCACGCTGGAGGTGTCCCACTTGAGCTCGCGCTTGGTGACCAGCTCACCCTCGGGGTTGAGGCCGATCCACGCGTCGTTGCCGGCGCCCTCGGGCCGCACCCGCACGTCGTAGACGAGGTCGTCCTCGTCGCGCGCGTCGACCTTCCACGAGATCGTCACCTTGGGCTCGGTGTCGGCGTCGTCGAGGTCGGGTCGCGCGACCTCGACCTGCGAGAGCTTCGGCGCGAGGTTCTCGGGGGCGTAGAAGGTCTCGACCGCACGCAGCTCGGCGTCCGCGGCCGCGAGCACGACCTCGAGCTGCAGGTGACGACGGTGGGGCAGGGCCGAGAGATTGCCGCGCAGCGTGCCGGACTCGCGCGTCAGCGGGATCGATCGCCACGCGCTCCAGCGCTTGTCCGGCTCCTCGGAGGGGCCGCTGCGCGCACGCAGCTGCAGCGAGCCGCCGCCGCGCAGGCGCACGGTGCCGAAGCTCGCCGGCTGCGAGGTGTCGAGCACCTCGCTGACCCAACGGGCTTGCTTGGCCTTGGCCGCCCCGAGCTCGTACACGGCGGCGCCGTGGGCCGCGGTCGCGATGACCTCGCCCTTGCCGCCGCGGCACAGCGCCGTGGCCTGGCGCTCCTCGAGGTCGGCCACCGTGGCGACGTCTCGGACGCCGCGCACGCGATAGATCTTCGCGTCGTCGGATGACGACACCAACACGGTGCCGACGTCGTCGAGCGCGAGCGCGGCGGTGAAGTACTGGTGGTCGCGCTCGAGCCAGGTCTCCCAGGTGGCCTCGATCGCGCGCGAGAGGTCCCGCTTGGCGCCGAGCTCCACGTGATGGACCTTGGCCGAGGCCTGGATCGATCGCTCGCCGTCGAGCGACCCCGCGGGCGGCTGACCGACCAGGCTGGTGCGATCGAGGTTCTTGGTCAGGGCGTCGAGGCTCGACAGCTTGCGGTCGGTGAAGGTGTTGACGACCGCGACCATGCCGGTGCGCGTGAGCGCGAGTGCCCGCACCTCGTCGCCGGGGAAGTCGTAGAGCAGCTCGCCGCCGAGGTCGGCGCCGACGCGGTAGAGCTTGGCTTGCGGTGCGACGCCCACGACCACGTCCTTGCCCAGCACCGCGAGGCTCAGCAGGTCCTTCTCTTCGACGTCGAGCACGACCTTGGGGTCCTTGCCGGCGGTGGTCATCGACCACAGCTCGCCCTTGGGCCCGGTGGCTGCCAGCAGCTTGCCGTCGTGCAGCGCGAGCGCCCAGATCTGCTCGACCTCGAGGGTCGCGAACGGCGAGACCTTGCCCTTGCGATCGATCCGCACGAGCTTGCCGCCGGGCAGGGTCGCCGCGACGACGTCGCCGCCGGGCAGCTCGACCATCGCGGTCACGACCACGCCGTCGAGCTTCGCGAGCGACTCGATCACCAAGCTGGCCGTCGCCGACTTCGCGGCGTGCTTGTCCTTGTCTTTGTCCTTCGCCGCGGATGCGTCGTCGCCGTCGTCCTTGTCCTTCGCGGCGCGCTCGGCCTTGCGACCGGGCTTGGCACGCTTGCCGGGGACGATGCGCTGGATCGAGGCCGCGTCGGCGGTGCCGACCAGCACGCCCTGCTTGGTCGCCAGGCACGAGAACGCCGCGGTGCCTGGCAGCTCGCCGCGCGCGGGCTGGTAGCCGACGGTGACGCGGCCCGAGCTCTCGATGGCGGCGCCGTCGGTCTCGCCCTTGTCGAAGTCGGCGTGCTCGGTGACGTCCCACGTGCGCGTGCCGCCGGCGTGGGCGAGCGCGGGCAAGGCCGCCAGCGCGAGGGCTGCGACGCAGGCGGGTGCCGGGCGCAGGCGTGAGGGGGAGCGGGGGTCGTGGCGCATGGTCGGGGTCATCGGGTGGATTCGGGCGCCAGCACGTCGACGCGGAGGGTGTGGATGCCTTCGATGATGTGCTTGGTCGGGATGACCCGTCGCGCCAGCTGCTTGAAGCGCACGGCGTCGCGGGTCGAGCTCTGATCCGCGAGGGTCTCGAGCACGCTGTCGGGCAGCTCGTGCAGCAGCCCGTGCTTGGTCGAGAGACCCTCGTGCTCGCGGTAGATCGATGCCACCAGCGCACGCGAGGGGTAGCTCGACGCGATGGTCGTCACGAGATCATCGAGGTCGCCGGGCAGCGGGCGATAGGGGCGGACGTAGTCGCCGCCGGCGATCTCGATCTGGATCTGCTCGCCGGCGGCGTCATCGGGCACGCGCAGCGGCAGCACCTGGGTGCGCTCCTCGCCCTTGTACGAGCGCATGGTCAGCTCGAGCTCGATGACGTCGCCGGCGCGCACCTGGGCGTCGCGCAGGCGCAGGCTCTCGATCGACTCGAGCGGCGCACCGTAGTCGAGCGTGACCTCGTGCGAGACCTTGCGGATCGCACCGACCTCGAAGGGGTTGTCGAGCACCGCGGCCAGCAGTGCGATGCTGCGACTGCTGGCGAGCGTGCGGCCGATGACGCCCTGCGGGAAGAACACCTCTTCGTCGAGCTGGACGTCGCGCGGGCCCGTCGAGGTCTCGATCGACAGCTGGCTCTTCACCTTGACGACCACCTCGGTGGCGTCGCGTGCGGCCTCGTCGACGCCCTCGGCCAGTACGACCGCCACCAGGTTGGGCGTCAGGTTCACGCCCACGGCGACCTGGTTGTCGTAGCGACGCGGTGGGAGGTCGCGGTCGGGGCCCTGGATCAGCGCCGAGATCGGGATCATCGGCGCGCGCAGATCGGTACGCAGGGCGATCGCGGCCTGTCGGTCCTGGTACATCAGCCCCTGGATCGTCTTGGGCGACGAGAGCTTCACCGAGCGCTCGACGCTGTTGAGGATCGTGTGCACGCGCGCGTCGGCGATGGGCACGTTGGTGGGGCCGTCGTTGAACATCGAGTGGCCGAACGCCAGCAGGCGGTCACCTTTGGGCCCGACCCACGTCACGGTGCCGTTGCCGGCGACCGAGCTGTCGCCGCGCACGAGCACCACCGAGACCGAGTCGCCGGGCTTCCACGTCTTGGGTGTTGCCGCCTTGGCGGTGTCCTCGGCGCGGCCGCCCGCACCACCGCCGCGCACCGGCTGCAGACCGAAGCTGTCGACCAACATGCGCGTGGCGCCGTTGCCGAGCCCCGACACCGACAGCGGCACCGTCAGCGGAACCAGACCCTCGGCGGGGTCGAGCTCCTGCGGGCGCCGTCGCGGTGGCAGCGGATCGGTGCGCAGGCCCAGCATCGCGTCGGCCCACGCGGCCGCGCCCTTGCGGGCCCCGCCGGCGGCCGGGTGCGGCAGCACGTCGGGTCGATACGGCAGTGCGCCGACCTCGAGCATGTTCGAGATCGGCGTGAGCGCCCCGACTGGATCCTTGTTGAAGCGCCAGCCGTACGACAGTGCGCCGACCAGCTTGCCCTCGATGTAGATCGGGCTGCCCGACATGCCGCCGACGATGCCGCTGTGCTCGAGGCGCGGATCGTTGGCACGGAACAGCACCGCGTCTTGGTGCGGCAGGTAGTTGTCGATGGTGTCGATGACCTCGATCTCGAAGCGATCGGTGCCGGTGCCCGAGAACACCGTCACGGCGTAGCCCTTCATGCCGGGCTTGATCGACGACACCGGCAGCGCGTCGCCGGCATCGTCCGCGGCGCGCTTGCCCTTGGCGGGCTTGGCCACCGCCTCGCCGTCGCCGGTCTGGAGCGCGAGCGCCGACGCCAGCGACAGCGCGAGCGCGAGCCGCAGCGGCCAGCGCGGCGTCGCACGATTCGAACCATCAGGTCTTGCCATAGCGGGACAGCGCCTTCTTCATCGTGCCCACCAGATCGTCTTGCGGGCTGTAGTAGTAGACCGTGCGACTGCGACGCTCGTTGACGAGCTCCGCATCGGGGCGACCGTCGTCGGGCTTCACCACCAGCACCCGCGGCACGTAGGTGCCATCGGGCCCGAAGCCGTTGGCGGCGGGGACCTCGTCCTGATCGACGTTCACCATCACGAAGCGCTCGCTCAGGTCGACCAGCTCCTGCTCGGCGAACTTGGGCTTGAGCTCCTTGCACTTCGGGCACCAGCTCGCGTGCACGACCAGCAGCATCGGCAGGCCCTGGGCCTTCGACTCCGCGAGGCCCTCGTCGAAGCCGCGCCATGCGATCGCGTCGCCGAAGCCGTTCGAAGGCGCGGTGGCCTGGCGCTTGGGCGTCGCGGCCGGCGGCGCATCTTCTTCGCGCGGGCGCTCGCGGCTTGCGTGCGGAGGATCGACGCAGCCCGCGACGACGGTCGCGACGGCCAAGAGGGTGCCCGCGCAACGCGGTACCGTGCGGGCGACGAATCGGTGCAATCGGCGAAATCTGGCCATCACGGCGAGGGCGTTCACGATATCACTTGCGGGCCGCCCATGCCCGCCCGCCGCCGCGGTCCCGAGCCATCCACCCGAGCACCGCGCTCGTCGCTGCAGGCCGCGCGAGCGGTCGCACAGGGGGGCGTGCCGCCTGCCGCCGTGGGCGTGTGCGGTCGCGGCGTGCTCGGCGTGCTGCAGGCGCGCCGCAAGCGGTTCTTCGCGGACGTCGCGATCGCCGAAGGTGCGCACGTGGTCGCCCACTGCCCGAATACGGGACGCCTGGCCGGGCTGCTGCAGCCGGGCGCGACGGTGGTGCTGCAGGACCGCGCCGCGCCGCGCCGGGCGTTGCGCTACACCTGGGTGCTGGTGCAGTCGCGGCCGGACCCGCAAGCCGAGCCCGCCTGGGTGGCGATCGAGAGTGGCATCGCACCGACGCTGGTGGAGCAGGCGATCGTCGCCGGCGTGCTCCCGGGCCTCGCCGGCTTCGCGTTCCAGCATCGCGAACTCGCCTACGGCCCGCCCAGCTGGGGCCGCGATCCGCGGGCCAGTCGCAGCCGCATCGATCTCGTCGGGAGTGACGACGATCGCGGATGCACCGCGGGGCTGCTGCACACAGGGGGCGGCGACGCGCGCTCGGTGTGGACCGAGGTGAAGGCCACCACGTTGCGGGTCGATCGCGCGGGGATCCGCGTGGGCGCCTTCCCGGACGCGCCGACCGTCCGCGGACAGCGACAGCTCGAGGACCTCGAGGGCGTCGTGGATCGAGGACAGCGCGCCGCGGTGGTGTTTGCGGTGATGCGGGAGGACGTCGATGCTTTCGCGCCGGCCGACGACGTCGATCCGGCCTACGGGCGGGCGCTGCGGCGCGCCCAGGCCCGCGGGGTCGAGCTCCACGCCGTCGCCGCCCGCATCATCACGACGGCCGATCGAGGCGGGCTCGCGTTCGCGATCGCGTTGACGCGTCCGCTGCCGCTATGGCTGTGACGCGCAGCGGCGTCAGGCGCCGCGCAGCTCGGCGAGCTTGCGCTCGATCGCCAGCACGTCGGCCTGTGCCTTGGCGTAGTTCTCCTCGACGATCTTCTTGCGGCCCTCGAAGGTCTGCAGGTTGCGCGCGGGATCGGGGCCCTTCTCGATGCGCTCGCGCATCCCCGGCAGGCGGTCGTAGAAGGTCTTGCGATCCTCGAGGGCCTTCTCGGCCTGCTCGAGCTTCTTCTCGTACCAGGCGATCTCTTCGGCGGTCGACTTGAAGGTCGGCGGGCCCTCGTCGCGCGGCGTGGTGTCGGGCGCCATGCCCAGGCTCGGCAGGCGCACCGCCGGGTTGACCCGGCCCGAGCGCGACGGCGGTGTGGCCTCGTCGTAGGCCCGCGGCGCGACCCCGCCGCCAGGGCCCTTGGCGGCTGCGACGGTGCCCTTGTCGTCGTCGGCGCGGCTGGCCGCGTTGCCCTTGCGCTTGGCCCCCGCCTGGCCGTCATCCGAGCGCGGCCAGGCGATGATCGCGACGACGATTGCAATCACCACCGCGGCACCGGCGATGATGGGCCCCGTGCGGCGGCTCGACTCGTTGGCCGCAGGGCCCGCAGACGACACCGACTTCGACGATTCCAACCCGTTCGAATCCATGACCCAGGCAGTATACCGCAGCGAGCAAGCCGACGCGCCGCCGGCCTTCATCGACATCCCGCTGGTGGTCGATGCGAACTGCGATGGCTTCCGGCTCGATCGGTTTCTCACCGCGCGGATCCGGCGGCTCTCGCGTACACGCATTGCGTCGATCATTGCCGCCGGCGCGGTGTCGTCGCCCGATCGCCCCGGGACCAGTCTGCGGGCTGGGACACGGGTGCGCCTCGGTCAGTTGGTGGTGTTACGTCGGCCTGCGCCGGTGGAACCACCGGCGCCGATGCACGCCGACGTGCTGCACCGCGACGACGATCTGCTGGTGCTCGACAAGCCCGCGGGCCTCACGGTGCACCCCAGCGCGCGCTACCACCGACACACGCTGACCGCGGTCCTGCGCGCGGCGCTCGGCCCCGACCACGGCTGGGAGATGGCCCATCGCCTCGATCGCGAGACCTCGGGCGTGATCGTGTTCGGTCGACACGGTCGCAGCGCGAGCGCGCTCAAGCGCGCGTTCCAGGGCCGGCAGGTGGACAAGCAGTACCTCGCACTCGTGCGCGGCGAACTCACCGGAGCCGCGCGCATCGACGTGCCGCTCGGCCCCGCGATCGACTCGCGCGTGCGCATCAAGATGGGTCCGCGCGCGCTGGCCCAGGGCGGCATGATCGCGCGGACCGACGTCGAGCCGATCGCGGCCGGTCGCTTCCGCGACGAGCCCATCACACTGGTGCGCGCACGGCCACGCACCGGACGCCAGCACCAGATCCGCGTGCATCTGGCGGAGCTCGGCCACCCCGTGCTCGGCGACAAGCTCTACGGCATCGACGAGCAGGCGTTCCTCGATGTCGTGGATCACGGACGACTGATGGACGACCTCGCCGGCGATCTCGGGCTCGCGCGCCAGGCCCTGCACGCGTGGTCGCTCGCGCTGCCGCACCCCGAGCACGGCGGCACGGTGAGCTTCACGGCGCCGTGGCCGTCGGAGCTGGCGGCGATCCTGCCGCTGCCTCCTCGGGCAGCGGCGGCAGCTGAACCACCTCGCCCACCAACACCTTGAGCGCGACGGTCGCTCCGTCCTTCACCTCGAGCTTGACCTGCGCGATGTCGTGGCCGGGCGCGAGCACGAGTCGACGATCGGGCAGCACGATCTCCTCCACGCCGGGCTCCTGCCGCGACAGGCCCAGCCGCGCCGGCCCCTCGGACCACACCAGTCGCCGTGCGCGGGCGCTGGGATCGACCTCGGGCAACAACGTGTAGCTCGGCATCGTGGGCGCGGCGTCGGCGGCGTCGCGCTGCTTGCGATCGTCGACGAGCCACCACGCGGTCGCGAGCACGCCCGTCACGATGACGCTGATCATGCCCAGGCGCAGCCAGCGGCCCGCGCGGTAACCATCGAGCCCTCCCGGGGGCGCGCCGGGTGGGGGCGCGTCGAGCAGCTCGTCGAGCCCGCCGGTCGTCGGTGGCTTGCGGGCCGGGGCCGCGCGCAGCTGGTCGTCGTCGGGTGCGGCCGGTGCAGCGTCGAGCTGGTCGATCGCGCGTCGCGTGGCGTCGCTGTCGTCGGGCGCGGGCATCGGTCTAGAACGCGCCGCCGCGGTTGGCCTCGTCGATCAGACGCGCGCCCTCCATCAGCAGGTGGGTGGTGGTGGCCTGCACGGTGTCGTCCATGTCGACCTCCATCGCATTGAAGGAGAACGCGCCGGCGCGCCACGTCAGCATGGTGTAGACCGACGCGCGTCCATCGAGCTCACCGCGCGCGTCGACCCGCGCGCTCACGACCTGGCCGGTACGCAGGAAGATGCGACCGATCTCGCCGGACTCGAGCTCCTTGAGCGTGATGACGCCGTCCTTGCGCTCCATCTCCATCATCACGAGCAGGCTCGACAGACCCAGCTGCTCGAGCCGACCACTCATCGCGGTGGTGCGACGCTGCGCGGGGAACGAGCCCGAGGGCGTGAGATGGCCGGGCTGCTCGATCGCCGGTGGCCCGAGGCGTGGACCCGCCGGCGCGATGCCGGGCTGTGGCCCGGTCGGCGCGGCCTGGGTCTGCGCGTGACTGCCGGGGTGGTGCGGCACGGGGGTGGCACGCGGTTGGGGTGCCACAGGTGGCGGCGCCGCGGCGGGTGCCTGCGGTTGCGGGGGCGCAGCGGCGGGCGCAGGCGCCTGCGGCGGGTAGTACGGCGGCACGGGCGGGGGATAGCCGGGGGCCGCCTGCGGCGGGGGATAGCCCGGCGGCGGTGCGGGGTAGCCCGGCGGATACGGGTACCCGGCGCCCTGCGGGAATCCGGGGTAGGGCGGATACGGCTGCGGCGGATAGCCCGGCGGTGGCTGCGGTGCGGGATAGCCCTGCGGTGGCGGATACGGGTACGGCGGATAGGGGGCCGCGCCCTCGCGGGGCGGCGCGCCGCCGGCCGGTG
>WBZX01001066.1_pt1 | contig 21906 bp, 6 predicted proteins | sample 5204211 | NCBI WGS metagenome assembly WBZX01 (sample SAMN12344362, study PRJNA552823) | activated sludge metagenome | biome: Activated sludge suspended growth; feature: Nitrification reactor; material: Wastewater; isolation source: activated sludge from nitrification reactor of wastewater treatment... | reverse complement strand
ACCTGCTCGACACGTTGATCAACCAGATCCCGCGCTGGGAGCAGGCGGCGGCGATCTCGACGATCCTCCTGATCGTCACCCTGCTGATCTTCGCCGCCTACCGCCGCCTCGACAGGAAGGCCTCGGCATGATCGGCAACACCCCCTGGACGCGGCGGCTGCTGGCGGCGGCCGGTTTCTTCGGTCTGGCCTTCCTGACCGTGCCGCTGCTCATCGTGATCCCGATGTCGTTCTCCTCGGCCAGAGCGTTGACGTTCCCGCCGCCGGGCCTGTCGCTGCGCTGGTACGAGGCTTTCTTCGGCGATTCGCGCTGGATGGAGGCCATGACCACGTCCGCATCGGTCGCGGCGATCTCGTCGGTGGCGGCGCTCGTCCTCGGTGGGCTTGCCGTCTATGGCCTGCGTCGCGGTAACTTCATCGGGCGAGGCGCGGCCGAGGGCAACTTCATGGCCCCACTGATCGTGCCTACGATCATCACCGCCATCGCGCTCTATCTCGGGCTCGCCAAGGCGGGGCTCCTGGGCTCGTTCCTTGGGCTGCTCGTGGCGCACACGATCCTGAACGTGCCGCTGGTCATCATGGTGCTGGGCGTGGCGATCCGCGAGTTCGACCATCGGATCGAGCAGGTGGCCTGGAGCCTGGGCGCATCCTGGACATACACCATGCGCAAAGTGGTGCTGCCCAACCTGGCGCCCAGCGTCTTCGCGGCCTGGATTTTCGCCTTCATCGGCAGTTTCGACGAAGTGATCGTGACCTCCTTCATCGCCGGCAAGTACGAGACCGTGCCGAAGAAAATGTTCAACGAGCTGATCCTTGAGGTGAATCCGACCATCACCGCTGTTGCAACGCTGCTGATCGCCTTTACGGTCTTGGCGCTGGCCGCCGTTGCGTTCATCCTCGGTCGGGCCGGCAAGCTGAAGCAGACGCTGGTTTAGGAACAGAGACATGAATTTCCCCAAGAGCGTGCGCCTGGTCGAAGTCGGACCGCGCGACGGCCTGCAGAACGAGGCGAAGCCCGTTCCGGTCGAGGCCAAGGTGAAGCTGATCGACGCGCTGTCGGCGGCCGGTCATTCTGCGGTCGAAGCCGGCAGTTTCGTCTCGCCCAAGTGGGTGCCGCAGATGGCCAACACCGACGAGGTGATGGCCAGGATCAAACGCAAGCCCGGTGTCTCCTATCCCGTGCTGGTGCCCAACAAGCAGGGCATGAACGGCGCAGTCGAAGCGAAGTGCGAGGAGATCGCAATCTTCACGGCAGCCTCGGAAGCCTTCTGCCGCAAGAACACCAACTGCTCGATCGACGAGAGCTTCGAGCGCTTCGCCCCGGTGATGGAGGCCGCACTGAAGCACGGCATGAAGGTGCGCGGCTATGTATCGACGGTGATCGCCTGTCCCTATGACGGCAAGGTCGCACCCGAGAAAGTTGCAGAAGTATCCGACCGCTTGTTCCGCATGGGCTGCTACGAGGTCTCGCTGGGAGACACGATCGGCGTGGGTACGCCGGGCGAGTGCGTCGAGATGATCGATGCGGTGGCGGCGAAAGTGCCGCGCGAAAAGCTGGCAGCGCACTTTCACGATACCTACGGCCAGTCGCTGGCGAACATCCTCGCCGTCATGGAGCGCGGCATCGCGGTGTTCGACACGGCGGTCGCCGGGCTGGGCGGTTGCCCCTATGCCAAGGGCGCCTCCGGCAATGTCGGCACCGAGGACGTGATCTACCTGATGAACGGCCTCGGCATCCGGCATGGCGTCGATCTCGACGCCATCGCAAAGGCCGGCCGCGATATCTGTGTGGCCCTGGGCCGCGAGCCTGCGTCCAAGGTGGCGCAGGCGCTGAAGGCAAAGGCCACCTGAGCGGCCTGCTCCCGCCGCTTACTTCGTGGCCTTGTCGTAGGCGAGGCCGAAGCCGAGCAGCGGGACGTCGATGGCGATCGGCCGCTTGTTCTGGTCGAACACGGTGACCTTCAGGGTCGTGCCGGTCCGCATCGACGCCAGCAGCGGATCCTTCAGCGGAACGTTCAGCAGGCAGCCGGACGCCGTGCAGGTCTGTACCGGAAACTTTTCTTCAGGCTTGGCATCAATCTTGAGTTGAACGGGCTCCGCAAGGTTGATGCCGAGCGGAAGCTGCATGCCGAGCATCGGCGCCTTGTCGGAGCCCATGCGCGCGGCGAGCGACAGAACGAGCTGCTTGTTCTCCTGGGCGAAGAGCTGCTGCACGGCGCGGCAATCCAGGGTCTTGCCATCGCCAGTGCACTCGACCCGCCATGCCGGCGGCGCGGCCTGCTGGTCCTGGGCGGCGGCGGGCGCGGCGAGGCCGGCAACGGCGGCGAGGAGGGCGAGGGCGCGCTTGGAAGCGCGGAAGCGGCCGGGAACTGACATGTCGACGAAGCCTCGCTGAATCTGATTGATGGCGGGTGAATAACTCCTGCACTTCGATCGTTCTGGCAAGCCCCCCTCATGCACGAACGTTCAAGACGGTTGATCGGTCATTGGCCATATCGACCGGATGGAGGCCTTGCCTGGATTCCTGATCGCCGCTCTCGCCCTGGCGGGCAGCCCGGGGCCGGCGACGCTGAGCCTCGCGGCCGCCGGTGCTGCGTTCGGTGCGCGTCGGGGCCTCGCCTATCTCGTTGGACTTGTCGCCGGGATGGTGGTCGTGATGGGCATCGTGGCGAGCGGTGTCGTCGGCCTGCTGCTGGCCGTACCTGGCGCCATGCCTGTCGTGACGGCGCTGGCAACGCTCTACTTCGTCTGGCTCGCCTGGCGCATCGCGACTGCGCCGCCCTTGGCGGAGGAGGAACCGGAGCGGTCGCCGCCGATTTTCGTCGCCGGGGTGCTGCTGTCCCTGATCAATCCCAAGGGATATGCGGCCATGGCGGCGCTCTACTCGGGCTTCGCCCTGGTGCCGGGGCAGGCCGTCCTCGATGCGACCGTCAAGATGGCCGGGCTGACCATCGTGATTGCGGCCGTCAATGCGGGATGGCTCCTCGTCGGCGCTACGCTCACACGCCTGTTCCGGCACCCCCGCAGCAACCGGACTGTTAATGTGGTCTTTGCCGTGCTCCTGCTGGGCTCGGTCCTCGTTCTGCCCTTTTGCGGCGTGACGAGGTAATTGCGCGCTACAGGCGAATACCGGGCGAAATTCGCGGGAAATATTGAATTGAATCAATGTGCAGTCGATAAGAATGACGAACGCTATGTTCTTAAATGGTGCGATGAACAGCCTTGTTTCGCCGTTGTGAGTGATCAGTCCGAAGCCCGCTTCATCGTGATGCTGGTCTATCCCGGCGTCATGGCCATGGATGTATATGGCCCGCTCGAGGCCTTTGCCTCGGCCAACACCTCGTCCGGTCGCACGCTCTATCGAATGGCGATTGCGAGCATAGACGGCGCTCCCGTTCCCACGTCGCTCGGCGTGCCGATCGCGCCAAGCATGGCTATCGGCGACGTTCAGGAGCCGATCGATACGCTCCTTGTATCCGGTGGCCGCGGGCAGGCGGAGGCGCGAAATGACCAGACGCTGATCGGCTGGTTGCGCGCCGGTAGCCGGGAGGCCCGTCGTACCGGCTCGATCTGCACCGGCGCGTTCCTGTTGGCGGCCGCCGGTCTGCTCGAAGGCCGGCGTGCCACCACGCATTGGGCGATGGCGGCTGAACTCAGTCAGAGCTACCCGAAGGTGACTGTCGACATCGATCCGATCTTTGTGCGCGACGGCAATGTCTACACATCGGCCGGCGTTACTGCCGGCATCGACCTGGCCCTCGGGCTGATCGAAGAGGATCACGGCCGCACTCTGGCGTTGCGCGTGGCGCGCGCCCTCGTCCTCTATCTCAAGCGGCAAGGGGGGCAGTCGCAGTTCAGCAACCATCTTCAGGCGCAGTTTGCCTCCAGTCCGCCGGTTCGCTCGGCTCAGGAATGGGCGCTGAACAACCTGTCCACGGATCTCGGTGTCGAGGCGCTGGCCAGACAGGCGCGCATGAGCGAGCGCACCTTCCGCCGCAGTTTCGTCGAGGAGACGGGAGAAACGCCGCGGGAGTTCGTCGAGCGTATCCGGCTCGAAGCGGCACGCGATCTGCTCGAAGAAGTCCAGTTCAGCGTTCAGGCCGTTGCCACGCGCTGCGGCTTTGCCACCGTCGACAATCTGCGGCGGGCGTTCGTGCGGCGTCTCGGCATCACACCACAGCAATACCGGCTGCGTTTCGCGCGCCAATCCGCAGGCTGACAGCGTTATCGCCGCGTGAAGGGCGATTTGGCCGGAAGTGCAGTCACATTGGCCAAATCTGCTCCTCATCCGCAGTAGCCTCTGCAATTTGTCGGAGCGATCTTCTGCCTGAGTGTTCGGGTGACTCCGAGCTGTGGGAACTCAGGTGCTGTGGTGGGGACTACCGTATTGGCGTCGCGTAAGGCTGCATGCTCGACCACTCCTGATCGGGGGCAGGGCATGTACTTGAGCATGACGGTCGACGAGATCGTCGAGCACCCGGCCCTGCACGGCCATATCCGCCGCCAAGCCCTGCTCCTCCTTCAGGCCTACGAAGGTAATCCGCGGCTCTCGTCTGTCTTCGCCACCCAGCAGCGCTGGCTGATGGGACACATCGCCCTGTCCTTGCATTTCCGCGCCGCTTCGGCGGGAAAAGGCGGCGGCCTGACCGCCGCGAGATTCTTCGATGACGTGGCGAAACACGAGGTGGCAAGCCGCAACACGGCCGACGCCTTTATCAAAGAAATGCTGAAGTACGGCTATGCGCAGCCCGTGGCGGGGACGACCGACAAACGTGTCCGCCCACTCGAACCGACGCAGGCCAGTATCGATGCCGTGCATGGCTGGGTCCTCATCCATCTGGCCACGCTCGACAGGCTCGACGGCGGACATCGGGTCGAGACTTATCTCGCCGCCCCGGATGCGATTGCCGACCTCCAGCCGCTGATCGCCGAGGGTCTCCTTTGCTCCCGTCGCATCCGCGAGCCGGAGCGCACCTTTTCGCTGTTCACCTGGCTCGACAATGGCGGCGTCGTCATGGAGTGGCTGATCTCCGGCATCGAAGAGCAGGACGCCGGAGCGCCGCGTGTTCCGACCGGGATCGTGTCGATCGCGGCGCTGGCCGACTGGCTCAAGCTCTCCCGCACCCATCTGGCCCGCAAGCTGCGCGAAGCCGAGCAGATGGGCAGCATCGGCTGGGAGGGCAAGCGTGGACGTTCGGTGATGTGGGTATCGGATGGGTTCCGCCGCGAATATGCACGGGCGCAGGCCGTCAAGCTCGCCATCATCGACGGCGCCTTCGATGCCCGCTTTCGCCCGAGCGCCGCGCAGATGACGACAGCGGATTCACCCAGAAATAGTCAGCATACAGGAGGTCCTTCGAATTGATTGCAGGGTGAGCCGCCCATAGGTTCCTCGCATCAAGCGACGGCGCGAAGTGCGCCGCGGACGGAATACCTGAAGCAGCGACATCGGTGGCGATGGGGCGCACGCCCCGTCGATGGCGGAGCCTTGCCCGGATCAGGGCAGCGTAGAGACGAGGCAGTGATGGTGGGATTGGCGAAAACGGGGCAGGCGGCGCGGCCGCGGCGTGTCATGCGCGCGGCGTTGCTGCTCTCGACGGCGCTGACGGCAACCGCATTCGCGGCAGCGCCTGCCATGGCGCAGGACGCGACCTGGAAGACCAACGCCAACACGAGCTGGTTCATCGACGGCAGCAATTGGAGCACAAACACAGTTCCGACCGGCGTTGCGTCCTTCGGCCAGTCGAGCATCAGCAGCGTCATTGCCGATTCCAACGTCACGGTCGGAACGATCCAGTTCAATTCCGACGCCCGCGCCTACAACTTCAATATCTACGGCGGTAGCACCTTCTCGCTCTCCGGCAACGGCATCGTCAACTACGGCAGCCAGGCCCAGAACTTTCAGGTGCAGAACGCCACCTTGCGATTTCATAATTCCGCCAGCGCCGGCGATAGCCTCATCACCTACGCGCTCAACAGCAGCCTGGGCGTCATCGAGTTTACCGGCAACAGCACAGCCGGTTCTGCTAACTTCACCACGACCTATTCCGGGCAGCTCGTCTTCAAGGACAGCGCCTCCGGCGGGACGGCGTCCTACACCGCCGACAACTTCACCGTTCTGGATATCACCGGCCTGACCACCAGCGGGATGACCATCGGCTCCATCGCCGGTGGTGGCACGATCCTGCTGGGCGGCAAGACGCTCACGGTGGGTGGTAACAATGCGTCGACCGCCTATAGCGGCGTCATCTCCGGGTCGTCGGGCCGGCTGGTCAAGGAAGGGACCGGCACGCTCACGCTGACCGGGGCCAACACCTATCTGGCCGGTACGACGGTAAATGGCGGCACTCTGCGGCTGGGGGCGTCCAACGTCCTGACTTTCAATCGCCCGGTAACGGTGAACAGCGGCGGTACGCTGGACCTCAACAACTTCAACACGACGCTCGGCCAGGTCACCGGCGCTGGATCGGTGACCCTGGGCAGTGGCACGCTGACCCTCATAGCGCTGGGCGGAACCTTCAGCGGCGTCATTAGCGGCAGCGGCGGTCTGAACGTGGGCGGCGGTGCGGGAGCAACTTATACGCTCTCCGGTACCAACACCTACAGTGGCGGCACGGCCGTCAACTCCAACACCATTTTGTCCGTCTCCAGCGATGCCAACCTGGGCAACGTCAACGGCGGCCTGAACCTGAACAACGGCACGCTCGCCTTTGGCTCGTCCTTCAACCTCGCCTCGACACGCGCGGTTACGATTGGCAGCAGCGGCGGCACCATCGATGTCGGCAGCAACAACGCGACGATCTCGGGGGCCATCAGCGGGGCCGGCGAGCTCACCAAGCGGGGCGCCGGCACACTCACCCTGTCGGGAACCAACGACTTCGCCGGCCTGACAATCGTCGGCAACAACATAGTCAGCTACGTCGCCGTCAGTGCCGACAATCAGCTCGGAACGGCCGGCGCCGGTGTGACGGCCAACACGTTGGGCTTCCTCAAGGCGACGTCGAGCTTCAGCAGCAGCCGCTCGCTCACGCTCACGGCGGGCTATGCGGGTTTCAGCGTCGACGCCGGCGCGACCTTGACGTGGGACGGGGGCGTCTCCGGCAATGTCAGCCCCTCCGGCGGCCTTTCGGTGCGGGGGGCGGGCACGCTGGTCCTGACGGGAACGAACACCTATGTCGGCGACACGGCGATCGGTACCGGCACCACGGTGCAGATTTCGAGCGATGCCAATCTCGGCAACGCGTCCAACGCACTCCGCTTCTATAGCGGCACTCTGGCGGTAACGTCGGACATGTCGACCGGCCGTTCCGTCGCGCTTGAGTCGGGCTTCAACGGCACGATCGCGGTCTCCAGCGGCAAGACATTGACCTACAGCGGGGTCATCGGCGGCGACGCGTCCTCGCGCTTTGTCAAGGCGGGTGGCGGAACCCTGGTGCTGACAGGGGCGAACACCTACGCCGGCGGCACGACAGTGAGCGGTGGTACCCTGGTAGGCACGACCAACACCCTGAAAGGCGATATCACCAACAACGGCACCGTCCAGTTCAACGTAAACCTCTCCTCGACCTATTCCGGAAACATGAGCGGCTCCGGCGCGCTTGTCGTTACCGGCAATGTCGGCGGCCAGACGCTCGTGCTGACCGGGACCAATACCTATAGCGGCGGCACCACGGTGTCGGGGCCACCGTCCGTAACGGTCTCGAGCGACGCGGCGCTTGGGAGCGCCACTGGCGGTATCACCTTGAGCAACCTCGGCACGCTGAGGTTCGGCGCGAGCTTCAACCTTGCGTCGACGCGTCCGATCTCGATGGGCAGCGGCGGCGGCCGGATTAATACCAATGGCTTCGATACGATCATCAGCCAGGGCATCGGCGGTCCAGGCTTTTTCACCAAGGAAGGTGCCGGCACGCTTACCTTCACGGCCGCCAATACCTTCTCGAGCATGGGTATTCAGGGCGGCGTCGTGGCAGTCAGTGCCAACGATCAGCTCGGCGCCGGCACCAGTGCCGTATCGATCGGTAACGGCGCCACGCTCAGGACAGGGGCGAGCTTCACGACCGGCCGATTCCTCGGGCTCAACTCGGGCGGCGGCGCAGTGGACGTGACCGACGCCGCGACCCTCACCTGGGCCGCGCAAGTCTACGGTAGTGGCAGCCTCAACAAGACCGGCACCGGCGCGCTCAACCTCACCGCGTCCAATACTTTCGCCGGCACCACCGTCATCTCCGGCGGCACGCTGGGCATTTCCAGCGATGCAGCGCTGGGTGCCGCCAACAACGGCGTCACCTTCGACGGCGGTACGCTGCAGTTTCTCGCGGGTTTCAATCTTCAGAGCACCCGGACGATCACCCTGAACGCCGGCGGTGGCACGGTCGATACCAACGGCTTCGACACCACGATCTCGCAGGTGATCGGCGGCACTGGCAGCCTGACCAAGGCAGGGGCCGGCACACTCACTCTTACCGGCATCAACACCTATCTCGGCCCGACGGCCGTCAGCGGCGGCACCCTGGTCGGTTCGACCGACAATTTGCGCGGCAACATCGTCAACAACGGAAACGTCGTCTTCGACCAAGGCTTCACCAGCGATACCTATGCCGGGGTGATGTCCGGCAGCGGCTCCCTGACGAAGAACGGTCTCGGCGTCCTGGTCCTCACCGGCGCAAATACCCATTCGGGCGGCACGACCCTCAACAGCGGCACGCTCAGGGTTTCGTCGGATGCCAACTTCGGCGCCGCCACTGGCACGCTCACGCTCGCCGGCGGTCGGATGGAGTTCGACTCGACCTTCGACCTCGCCACTACGCGCAACATCGTCGTGACGGGTGGCGGCGGTACGCTCATCTTGAATGGCAACACTGTGACGGTCGCCGGATCGATCAGCGGAGCGGCCGTGTTGAGCATGCTGGGCAGCGGCAAGCTGATCTTGTCCGGGACCAACAGCTTCAACACTGCCGACATCAGAGGATCGGGCGCTACCTTGGCAGTATCCTCGGGTGCCAGCCTGAGTGTTAGCACTCTCCGGCTATCGCAGGGCGGCACTCTGCAGTTCCTGTCGAGCTTCAATCCTTCGTCGGTTGTCGGCTTGGCGTTGACCTTCGGCGACGGCACCATCGACACCAACGGCCACGATGCAACGCTCGCTGCAGGGGCCTATGGCGGCGGCCGGCTGGTCAAGGCGGGCAGCGGTACGCTGACCCTTTCGGGCAACAACACCTACAGTGGCGGCACGCTCCTCAGCGGCGGCACGTTGGCGGTGTCGAGCGACGCTAACCTGGGGGGTGGAGCGGGCGGACTCGCGTTCGACGGCGGGACGCTGAAGACACTTGCAGGCGTCACGTCCAGCCGGTCGGTCACGCTCAATGCCGGCGGCGGCACCATCGACACCGGCGGCTTCGACTCGACCTTCGGCGGCATCGTCGACGGCAGCGGTCGCCTGACCAAGAGCGGTACCGGCAGGCTTAGCCTCACCGGCACCAACGCCTACAGCGGCGGCACCGTCGTTTCCGGCGGCGGTACCTTGGCCATTGGCAACGATGCGGCGTTGGGCGACGTCAACGGCGGCGTCACCTTCGACAATGGCACGCTCCAGTTCCTGAGCAGCTTCAATCTCGCGAACACGCGGGTCCTGACGCTGAACGCCGGCGGCGGCACCATCGACACCAACGGCTTCAACACGGCGGTCTCGCAGGCGATTGGCGGTACGGGCGGCCTGACCAAGACCGGAGCGGGCACGCTGTATCTGTCCGCCGGCAACACCTACATCGGCGGCACGACCATCAGCGGCGGCGCAATCAGCATCAGTGCAAACACCGCGCTGGGCCATACGGCCAGCACCATCACCTTCAATGGCGGTACGCTGCTAACCCCTGTCGATATCTCCTTGACCCAAGGCATCGTGCTCAACGGCAGCGGGACTATCGAGAACAACCAGATCACACGACTGAATGGCGTGGTCAGCGGCTCGGGCGATCTCATCAAGTCGGGCAGCGGCGTCCTGGCCCTGATAGCCGGTAATACGTTCACCGGCCGGTTGGTCGTCAACCAGAGCGTCGTCGTCCTTCAGGATGGGGTGCCGCTCGGCAACATCGTCCTTGCCGGCGGCGCCAGCGTGAACTTCCAGGATTACGCTTTCGGCCGTAGCAGCACCTATGCCGGCGTGATCTCGGGAGCAGGCCGCATCTCGCAAACCGGACGCGGGACGCTCACCCTCTCCGGGACCAACACCTATTCGGGCGGCACCACTGTCGGCGGCACAGACAACTCGGCCATTCTGGCCGTTTCGTCGGATGCGAATCTGGGCAGCTCGTCAGGCAACATCTACTTCAGCGGCGGCAGGCTCAAGTTCCTGTCGAGCTTCGACCTTGCGAGCACGCGAACCGTCAACTTGAACAATTTTGGAGGCACGTTCGCGCTGAATGGTGCGACGACGACGTTCGGCGGTGTGATCGAGAATGCCGGTCGGCTGACGATCGAAGGCCCCGGCACGATGACTCTCAGTGGCACCAACACCTACTTGGGTGGCACTGCTGTCCGGGGCGGGGCTACCCTGGCGATCGACAACGATGCGAGGCTGGGCACGGGCGACCTGGCGCTCGATGGCGGTACGCTGAAATATCTCGCCAGCTTCAGTCTCTCGAACACGCGTCCCCTGAATCTGCATACCGGCGGCGGGACCTTCGACACCAACGGCTTCGACACGACGATCGAGCAGGCGATCGGCGGCACAGGTGGTCTGACCAAGACCGGCGCCGGCACCCTGACGCTGACGGGCAACAACAGCTACACGGGTGAAACGACGATCAATGGCGGCGTCCTGGCATTTTCAGAGGGCTATGCCCTTGCCGGCAGCAGCAGCCTTACGATCAATGGCGGGACGCTGCGACACACCAATGTTGCCTCCCTCAACATGCCGGTCACACTGAGCGGCGCGGCGACCTTCGACGTCGTTACGGGTTTCAACGGCCTCAGCCTGTCCGGAAACGTTGGCGGCACCGGCAGCCTCATCAAGACGGGCGCCGGCTCTCTGACCTTGCGCGGGACCGCCAACTATACCGGCGGTACGACGGTCAGCGGCGGCTCGCTGGTCGGCTCGGCTGCCAATCTCCAGGGCAACATCACGAACAATGCGTTGGTCTATTTCGGTCAGGATAGCGACGGCACATATGCCGGCGTGATGTCGGGGACCGGAATACTCAGCAAGTTCGGCTCGGCAACGCTGACCTTGGCCGGGCTCAACACCCATCAGGGGGGCACGCACGTTACGGCCGGCACGCTCGCGGTCGGACAGGACGGGAATCTCGGCAGCGCCACCGCAGATATCAGCCTCAGGAATGGCGGCGCCCTTCGCTTCCTGTCGAGCTTCGATCTCTCTGCCGGCCGTGACGTCGAGTTGGTTACCTCTGGCCGCCTCCAGCTTGTCAGTTCGACGAACAGGATCGCCGGCACGATCCATGGAACGGGCAACCTCTTGATCGAGGGGCCGGGTACGCTGACCCTGGCGGGAACCAACAGCTTCACCGGCAACGTCCTCGTGACAGGCAGCACGCTGGCGATCGGCGCCGATGCGAACCTCGGCAACGCTGGTAACGGGCTCACGCTCGACACCGCCACCTTGCAGCTCCTGTCGAGCTTCAATCTCGCGGGACCGCGGGCGATCACGCTGGCCGGCGGCAGCACCATCGACACCAACGGCTTCGACACAACGGTGGTGCAGGCGATCACCGGGGTCGGCGGCCTCAGGAAGATCGGCGCAGGCACGCTCGGCCTCACCGGCGTCAACACCTACACCGGCGGTACTATCATTTCCGGAGGCATCCTGGCCATCGCCAGCGATGCGGCGCTGGGCGACGCGAGCAACGGCGTCACGTTCGACAACGGCACGCTGCAGTTCCTGAACAGTTTCACTCTCGCGAGCACACGGACGCTGACGCTGAACGCCGGTGGCGGCACGATCGATACTAACGGCAACGACGCCACCGTAGCGCAGGCGATCGGCGGAGCGGGGGGATTGACCAAGACTGGCATCGGCACGCTCGTCCTGTCCGGTGCCAGCGCCTACTCGGGCGGGACGACCGTGAGCGGCGGCATCCTGCGGCTCGGCGCTGGCGGTTCGCTTCTGTCGACCGGGGCCTTGACGATGACGGGCGGCACCTTCGACCTCAACGGCCAGAGTCTGGTCGTCGGCAACCTGTCCGGTACGGGCGGCAGCGTGCTCGTGGACGGTACCTTCCTGCAGGTGGGGCAGACGGCCAACACCACCTTCGGCGGCACGATCGATGGCGGTGGCCGGCTGGTCAAGGCTGGTAACGGCACGCTGACGCTCAGCGGCTCGAACACCCACACCGGCGGCACCGCAATCGGTAGCGGCACGTTGGCCGTGGCGAGCGACGCGGCTCTGGGCGGCGCGAGCGGCATCCTCGCTATTGAAGGCGGCTTCCTGCGGACGACGGCGAGCTTCTCCACGGCGCGCACCACGACCCTGCTGAACGGTGGCGGCTTCGACGTCTCCAATGGCACGACGCTCACCCATAGCGGAGGGATCAGCGGCTCGGGCTACCTGGTGAAGCAGGGTGCGGGCACGCTCGCACTGGACGGCACGAACACCTACACCGCCGAAACAGTCATCGGCATGGGCATCCTGAAGGTGACGAACAATGCCGCTCTTGGGGCGGCGAGCGCGACCCTGCGGATCCAGGGTGGCACGCTGCTCGCCGACACCGACCTCGTTCTCGCTCACGACGTACAGAGCAACGGCAACGGCAATACTATTCGTGTCGACGCCGGCACGACCACGCTGCAAGGCGCGTTCAGCGGCTGGGGCTCCCTGAGTAAGACCGGCGCCGGCACGCTGAAGCTGGTGGGCACGAGTAGCTACAGCGGCACGACGATGATTCTCGCCGGTATCCTGCAGGGCGATACGTCGACCTTGCGCGGAACCATCAACAACCAGACCCAGGTCGTCATCGACCAGGACACGGATGGCTCCTTCATCGGCGTCATCAACAATGTCGGTGCGGTCACCAAGCGTGGCAGTGGCGTGGTCACCTTCGACGCGAACCAGAGCTACGAAGGCGGGACGACGGTCGCGGCTGGCACGTTGCGCCTCGGCGCCGGCATCTCCCTGTCGAGCCTCGGCAACCTCACGGTCAACGCCGGTACTTTCGACCTGAACGGTAATTCCCAGACGGTCGGCGCGCTTGCCGGTACGGGCGGCACGGTCGCCCTGGGCAACGGCACGCTGACGGTCGATCAGTCGACGAACACGAGCTTTGCCGGAGAGATCACAGGCTCAGGCGCGTTCGTCAAGAACGGCGCCGGCATGCTCACCCTCACGGGCGCCAACACCTACGGCGGCGGCACGACCGTCAACGGTGGCATCCTGCGAGGCACGACGACGAGCCTGCAGGGTGACATCGTCACCAATGCCGCCGTATACTTCTATCAGGCCACGACGGGCACTTACGCCGGTACGATGTCCGGCAGCGGCTCCATGTTGGTGACCGGTGGTGGCACAGTCATCCTCACCGGCAACAGCACCTACAGCGGCGGCACCACGGTCGGCGTGGGCAACATCCTGCAGATCGGCAGCGGCAGCACGACCGGCTCGATCGTGGGCAATGTCGTTGCCCTTGGAACGCTGGCCTTCAATCGCTCGGACGATATCGTGTTCGCAGGCGACATCAGTGGCATCGGTGGCATCAGTCTGGTGGGACCGGGCGCCGTCACACTCACCGGCAACAACACTTTCACCGGCGACATCACCGTCGGCGGCACGATCCGCGCCGGCAGCGATTCCGAGCTGGGTCCAATCGGCAATATCCTGCGCCTCGCCGGTGGCACCGTGCAGGCGACTGCGAGCTTTACCAGCACTCGGCCGTTCGAGCTCGCGTCCGGCACCGGCACCTTCGACACCAACGGCAACGACCTGACGCTGACCGGCGTCGTCTCCGGCAGCGGCGTGCTTGCCAAGACCGGGACGGGCACCCTGATCCTGTCCGGCGCCAATACCTACACCGGCGACACGAATGTCAACGCCGGCATCCTGCAGCTCGGCGCCGGCGGAAGCCTCCTGGCCGGCAGCGTCCTCAATATTCTTGGCGGCACGTTCGACCTGAACGGCGCCAGCCAGACGGTCGGCGAATTGTCCGGCCTGAACGGTGCGATCACGCTGGGCAGCGGCACGCTCACCGTGGACCAGACCACCAATACGACCGTCGGCGCGGCCATTTCCGGTTCCGGCAGTCTGGTGAAGACGGGCAGCGGCACGCTCACGCTCATCGGCACCAACAGCTACGCCGGTGGCACGACGGTCTCCGCAGGCACGCTCGCCGGATCGACCGGCGGTCTGCAGGGAGATATTCTCAACGACGCGGCGGTGGTCTTCGATCAGGCGACGGACGGTACCTATGTCGGCGCCATGTCGGGTAGCGGCTCGCTGACCAAGACGGGCGGCGGCAACGTCACGCTCAGCGGCGCCAACACCTACAGCGGCGGCACGACGGTCTCGGCGGGAACGCTGACGGGAACGTCGACCAGCCTGCAGGGCGCCATCGTCAACAACAGCCTGGTGACCTTCGACCAGAATTTCGACGGCACCTATGCCGGCGTGATGTCCGGTACCGGCCTCCTGACCAAGATCGGCACCGGCAACCTCACGCTCTCGGGGGCCAACACCTACAACGGCGGCACGACGGTTGCGGCAGGCACGCTGACCGGGACGACGACGAGCCTGCAAGGCGCCATCCTCAACAATGCAGCGGTCGTATTCGATCAAGCCTTCGACGGCACCTACGCCGGCATCATGTCCGGCAGCGGCAGCCTGACGAAGAGCGGCGGCGGCAACGTCACGCTCAGCGGCGCCAACACCCATAGCGGCGGCACGACGATCTCGGACGGCACGCTGACAGGCACGACCACGAGCCTGCGAGGCAACATCGCCAACAGCGGTGCCCTGTTCTTCGATCAGGCGACCGCCGGCACCTATGCCGGCGTCCTGTCGGGCAACGGCAATCTCATCATTGCGAACGGCGACGTCACCCTCACGGGTGCCAATACCTATTCTGGCACCACGACGGTGCAGGGCGGCACGACCCTGCGTCTCGGCACCGGCGGCAGCCTTGGCGCGACGCGTCTGCTCGATGTCAACGCGACCGGCACCTTCGACCTCGCCGGCAGAGCACAGACGGTCGGCGGCCTGACGGGCGCCGGCAGCGTTCTGCTCGGCACCGGCGGCGCCTTGACGGTCGACCTGGCCACCATCCAGACCTTTGCCGGTGTCGTCGCCGGCGCCGGTTCGCTGATCAAGAGCGGCAGCGGCACGCTCGTCCTGACGGGCGCAAACACCTACACTGGCGGTACGGTCGTGAGTGCCGGCGTTCTGCAGATGGGGGCGAGCAATGCGATGCCGCCCTTCCGCTCGCTCACGGTGAACGGCGGCACGTTCGACCTCAACGGCTACAATCAGATGGTCGGCACCCTGTCCGGCAGCGGCGGCACCATCGATCTTGGCACGGCCACGCTGACTCTAATTCAGCCGTCGGAAGCGACTTATCATGGCGTCATCGTCGGCACCGGTGCGTTGGATATTCAAGCCGGCGGCGGCGTAAGGATCACGCTGACCGGCGCGAACACGTATAGCGGTGGCACGACCCTGAGTGGGGGGTGGCTCACGGGCACGACGGACAGCCTGCAAGGCAACATTTCTGCCAGCGCCAATTCGCTGATCGCCTTCGTTCAAGGGACATCGGGAACCTACGCCGGGGTCATTTCCGGCAACGGCGCGCTGGTGAAGCAGGGCGGTGGAACCGTGGTGTTGAGCGGCGCCAACACCTACACCGGGTCCACGAACGTCTATAAGGGCACCCTTCAGCTCGGCGCCGGCGGCAGCCTGTCGGCCGACACCACTCTCTACGTTTTTGGCGGCACGTTCGACCTGAACGGCGCCGGCCAGACGGTCAGCGAACTGAGCGGCCTGTACGGCACGATCGCGCTGGGCGGCGGCACGCTCACGATAGACCAGACCACGAACACGTCGACCGGCGTGAACATTTCCGGCTTCGGCAGTCTCGTCAAGACGGGTAGCGGCCGACTGACGCTCAACGGCATCAACAGCTACGCTGGCGGCACGACTGTTTCGGGCGGCACGCTGCAGATCGGCTTCGACAATATCCTGGCGGCGACGGGTGCCCTCACGGTGAACGGCGGCACCTTCGACCTCAACGGCTATGACCAGACGGTGGGCGCGCTGGCCGGTGTGGGAGGTGCGGTGGTGCTGGGCACTGGCAGTGTGCTGACGGTGAACCAGAGCGGCAATACCACCTATTCAGGCGCCATCGGCGGCAACGGCAGCCTGGTCAAGACGGGCAGTGGCACACTGACCCTACTCGGCACCAACACCTACAGCGGCGGCACATCCGTTTCGGGCGGCGCGCTGGTCGGCACGACGTCGAGTCTGCAGGGCAACATCGTCAACAACGCCGCCGTGGTGTTCGATCAGGCGACATCCGGTACCTACGCCGGCAACATGTCGGGCAGCGGCACGCTCACCAAGACCGGCACCGGGACCCTGACGCTCACCGGAACCAGCAGCTACAGCGGCGGCACGACGTTCGCGGGCGGCGCGGTTGCCATCGCAGGCGATGCAGCGCTGGGTGCTGCCAACGGCGGCATGACCTTCGACGGAGGCATGCTGCAGAGCACCGCGACCTTCGCGATGGCGCGGGCAACGACGCTGACTGCGTCGGGTGGAACGTTCGACGTTGCGACGGGCACGACCCTGACGCAGAACGGCGACATCGCAGGCCCTGGCAGCCTCACCAAGCTGGGCGGCGGCACGCTCGTCCTGGGAGGCACCAACAGCTACAGCGGCGGCACGTACGTCGACGCAGGCATCCTGCAAGGCACGACGGCCAGCCTGCAGGGCAGCATCTACACCTTGGCCGGGACCAGCATCATCTTCGACCAGTCGACCACCGGCACCTTCGGCGGCGCGATCCTGGGTGGCGGCTCGCTGATCAAGAACGGCGGTGGCACCGTCGTCCTGACGGGAAGCAACGGCTACGCCGGCAGCACGACTGTGAACGCCGGCGTGCTGCAGCTCGGTGTCGCTTTCGCGCTGTATACCGACACGGCGGTCGTCGTGAACGGCGGCACCTTCGACCTGAACGGCCTTACGCAGCGGGTGGCGGGCCTCTCGGGCGCCGGCGGCTCCGTCGATCTCGGCGCGGCGGGTCTGTTCAATGTTCAGCAGGATGGCGACAGCACCTACTCAGGCACGATCGTGGGCAGCGGTCAGTTGCTGAAGAACGGCACGGGGACGCTCACCTTGGCCGGAGCCAATACATATAGCGGCGGCACGAGCGTCGGGGGCGGCGTGCTGCAAGGCACGACGGCCAGCCTGCAGGGCAATCTCAACGTGGCGACGGGGGCCCGCGTTGCCTTCGCCCAAAGCACGGTCGGCACCTACGCCGGTAACGTGAGCGGCGGCGGCACGCTCACGATCGGCGGTGGCGGGGCGGTCGTCCTCACCGGGACCGTCGGCCATACCGGCGGCACGACCATTGCGGTCAACACCATCCTGCAGATCGGCAATGGCGGCACGGCGGGCTCGCTGGCCGGCAATGTCGTCACCAACGGCACACTGTCCTTCTATCGCTCCGACGACATCGTCTTCGCAGGGAACATCAGCGGCAGCGGCGGCGTGACCCTGATGGGCACCGGCGGCGCCACCTTGACCGGCACCAACACCTATACGGGCGCCACAACGGTGGGCGGCGGTGTCATCCTTGCCAGCTCGGACGCCAATCTTGGGCCGACCGGCAACCTCCTGGTCCTCAACGGTGGCGCCGTGCAGGCGACTGCCAGCTTCACATCACCGCGGTCGATCGAGCTGGGTGTCGGCGGCGGCACCTTCGATACCAACGGCTACACGCTGACGCTCGCGGGCACGGTCTCGGGCAACGGCAGGCTGACGAAGAGCGGCGCCGGCACCCTCGTTCTGGCCGGCATTAGCATCTACTCGGGCGGCACGACAGTGAGCGGCGGCATCCTGCAGGGCACGACCGACAGCCTGCAGGGCGACATCACGAACAATGCCGTCGTTGCCTTCAATCAGATCACGGCCGGAACCTATGGCGGTGCTATCTTCGGAGCGGGTGCCGTTACGATCGACGGATCCGTTACGTTTACCGGGGCCAATACCTACAGCGGCGGTACGACGATCTCGGCCGGCTCGGTTTTGAGCCTCGGCAGCGCCGGCTCGATCCAGGGCAATGTCGGCAACAGCGGCACGCTGCAGTTCGCGGGTACGGGCACCACGTTCGGTGGCTCGATCTCGGGCAGCGGCTCGGTCCAGCAGGTGAGCGGCACGACAGTGCTGACCGGCACCAGCGCTCATACTGGCGGCACGACGATCAGCGGCGGCACCCTGCAGCTCGGCATCGACAATGCGCTGACGATGGCGGGCGCGCTCGCGATCAACGGCGGCACGTTCGACCTCAATGGCAACGCCCAGACGGTCGGTGCGCTTTCCGGCACGGGCGGCGGCGTGACGCTGAACGGCGGCTCGCTGACGGTGAACCAGAGCGGCAATACGACTTATGCCGGTATCGTCAGCGGCGCGGGCAGCTTCATCAAGGATGGCAGCGGCACGCTCATCCTGACGGGCGCCAACACGCACGCCAATACGGTGGTGAATGGCGGCGTTCTGCGGCTCGACGCAGGCGGCTCGCTGGCTACGGCCAGCACGCTCACGGTCAATAGCGGCACCTTCGACATCAATGGCCAAACGCAGACGATCGGCGCGCTGGCCGGTACGGGCGGTGCTGTGGCGCTGGGCAACGGCAGCCTGACGATCGATCAGGCGGGCAACACGAGCTATGCCGGCACGATCGGTGGGGTGGGCAGCCTCACCAAGGCGGGCAACGGCACGCTCGTCCTGGCCGGCATGAACAGCTACACCGGCGGCACGACGATCAGCGGCGGCACCCTGCAAATGGGCATCAACGGCGCCCTGGCTGCGGGCGGCGCGTTGACGGTGAACGGCGGCACGCTCGATCTCAACGGCTACAACCAGACGGTCGGTGCTTTCTCCGGCACGGGTGGTGCGGTCGCGCTGGGCAGTGCCGCACTGATGGTCAATCAGAACAGCGACACGACCTATTCCGGCTCGATCGGCGGTGCGGGAACCCTGATCAAGGCGGGCACCGGCACGCTGATCCTGAGCGGAGCGAACAGCCTGTCCAATATTGTCGTGAGCGGCGGTATCCTGCAGGGCACGACGGCTAGCCTCCAGGGCGGCATCGTCAACAACGCTAGCGTCGTCTTCAACCAGAGCACGGCCGGCACCTACGCCGGGATCATGTCCGGCACTGGCTCGGTGACGGTGAGCGGCGGCGGTATCGTCGTCGTGACGGGCGCCAATACCTACAGCGGTGGAACGACGATTGCGACGGGCAGCACGCTGCAGCTCGGCGTCGGCGGCACGACGGGCTCGATCGCGGGCAGCGTAGCTGTCGACGGCACGCTCACCTTCTATCGTTCCGACAATATCGTCTTTGCCGGCAACATCAGCGGCAACGGCGGCATCAAGCTGATGGGCGCGGGTTCGGTGGACTTCACCGGCACCAACACGTTCACCGGCGGCGTTTCCGTTGGCGGAACTCTGCGCGCCGGCAGCGACAGCCAGCTCGGCCCGGCCGGCAGCACGCTTACTCTCGACGACGGCACGGTGCAGGCCACCGCGAGCTTCAGCTCCGGCCGGCAGATCGTACTGGCCGGCAGCGCCGGCACGTTCGATACGAACAGCTTCATGCTCACGCTGACCGGCGTCCTGTCGGGCAGCGGCAACATGATCAAGACCGGCGCCGGCACGCTCGTCCTCGACGGCACGGCGTCCTACACCGGCGACACCTTTGTGAACGGCGGCACGCTGCAGGGCACGATGGCGGCGCTGTCGCGTAACATCACCAACAACGCCACCGTCACCTTCTCGGACTCCGGTGTCTATGGCGGGATCATGTCCGGCACCGGCGCGCTGCTGGTCGCGAGCGGCACGACCATCGGCTTTTCCGGCGCCAACACCTATACGGGCGGCACGATCGTCCAGGCGGGCGGCACGCTCGACCTCGGCACGGGCTCGATTGCCGGCGACGTGGAGAACGAAGGGCTGGTGCGCTTCGTGAACAACAGCCCGATGAGCTTTGGCGGCAGCATCGCCGGCAGCGGATCGCTCCTCGTCGACGGTTCGCTCGTCCTGACCGGCGCCAACAGCTACACCGGCACGACGCAGATCGAAGCCGGCCTGCTGCAGCTTGGCCTCGGTGGCGGCCTTTCGTCGAGCACCCTGCTTGATCTCGGCAACAACGGGGGCACCTTCGACCTCAACGGCCAGACGCAGACGGTCAGTGGCATTGCCGGCGATGGCTCCACGCGCATCCTGCTGGGCTCGGGTGCGTTCACCGTCGATCAGGCGACGAACGGATCGTTCGGCGGCCAGATCAGCGGCAGCGGCAGCCTGATCAAGGCCGGCGCAGGCACGCTCGCCCTCACGGGCAGCAACGCCCAGGCCAACACTGTCGTCAACGGCGGCACGTTGCAGCTCGGTACCGGAGGCAGTCTGGCGGCGACGAGCGCGCTCGCGGTCAACGGCGGTACGTTCGACCTCAATGGCCAGAACCAGACGGTCGGTGCGTTTTCTGGCACGGGCGGCACGGTCGGCCTGAACGGCGGCGCGGCGCTCACGGTCAATCAGAGCATCGACACGAGCTATGCCGGTGCCTTCACCGGCAACGGCAGCCTGATCAAAGATGGCAGCGGCACGCTCGCACTGACGAGTGCCAGCAGCCACAGCGGCGGCACGGTCGTTAACAACGGCACCCTGCAGCTCGGCGCAGGCAGCAGCCTGACCTCGACCGGCGCGCTGGCGGTGAACGGCGGTACGTTCGACCTCAACGGCCAGACCCAGACAGTCGGCGCACTCTCGGGCGCCGGCGGCACGGTGGCGCTCAGCAACAGCGGCGTGCTGACGGTCAACCAGAACACGGACACGAGCTATGCCGGCGTCCTCACCGGCAGCGGCAGCCTGACCAAGTCGGGCACCGGCACGCTCACGCTGACGGGCACCAACAGCTACACCGGCGGCACGACGGTCACAGGCGGCACGCTTGCCGGCACGACGTCGAGCCTGCAGGGCGACATCGTCAACAACGCCAACGTCGTCTTCGACCAGGTGGGGGCGGGCGTCTATGCCGGCGCGATTTCCGGCTCTGGTACGCTGACCAAGAGCGGCGCGGGCACGGTCGTGCTGATGGGCGAGAACATCTTTAGCGGTGGCACGATCATCACGGGCGGCATCCTTCAGATCGGCAATGGCGGCACGACCGGCTCGCTGGCCGGTAACGTGCAGAACGACGGCACGCTGGCCTTCTTCCGCTCCGACAACATCACCTTCGGCGGCGACATCAGCGGCACCGGCGGCTTGCTGTTCATGGGCAATGCCACCGTGACGCTCACCGGCAACAACACCTTCACCGGCGGCATCGCCATGGGGGGCGGCGCGCTCGTGGTCGGCGCGGATTCGGAACTGGGCGGTGCCGGCAGCACGCTGACGCAGAACGGCAGCACGGTTCAGGCGACGGCGAGCTTCACCAGCAACCGTTCCATCGTGCTCGCGACCGGTGGCGGCACCTTCAACACGGGCAGCAACGTTCTCACGCTGGCCGGCGTGGTCTCCGGCGTGGGCGGCCTGGTGGTGGGTGAGGGCAGCACGGTTGTCCTCACCGGCACCAACACCTACAGCGGCGGCACAACCATCTCGACCGGTTCGGTTTTGAGCCTCGGCGGCGCCGGCTCGATCCAGGGCAATGTCGGCAACAGCGGCACGCTGCAGTTCGCGGGGACGGGCACC
>WBZX01001065.1_pt1 | contig 21942 bp, 23 predicted proteins | sample 5204211 | NCBI WGS metagenome assembly WBZX01 (sample SAMN12344362, study PRJNA552823) | activated sludge metagenome | biome: Activated sludge suspended growth; feature: Nitrification reactor; material: Wastewater; isolation source: activated sludge from nitrification reactor of wastewater... | reverse complement strand
GACGTGCCGGTCGCCGAGGTGCTCCCGCACTGCCGCGGCGCATCCGCGGTGGGTGGGCCGGCCGAGCAGGTCGCCGACCGCGAGGTGCTGGCACGCGTCGGGTGGTCGTGGTGCGACGCCACGCGCACGATCCGCTCCGGCGGACCGACCGGGAGCACCGCTCGCAGCGAGGTGCGCATCGACGCCACGCTGTCCGACGGCAGTCGGCTGGCCGCGATCGTGCAGGTCGAGCAGGCGGGCGAGGTGCCCCAGCCCACCTGTGGCGACGAGCGGTCGGCCGAGGCGCCGATGGCACCGGTCTGGCGGGCGGCGAGGGTCGACCGCCTCGCGGATCAGTAGCCGAACTTCTCGCCGCGGTCCTCGGCGTCGGCTGCCTTGACGCCGTAGGCGAACACGATCGACGGGGCCAGCACGAGCGAGCCCACGACCATCGCGGCGACGATCACCGTCACGAGCCAGCTCGGGAACTGCACGATGAAGGCGATGACGAACAGCACCACCGCCAGCGCGAAGCACGAGTAGCCGATGCGCTGTCCCAGCTCGGAGAGCTTGCGGATGCGCTCGCGCTTGGCCAGGACCGGGTCGTTCACGCCGACCAGCCTGCCGCATCCAGCAGCTCCGTGAGTTGCGCGGCCATGTGCGGCAACGAGAACGACTCGCGGGCGATGCGCTGGTTGCGGTCGAGCCGGGCGACCTCGGCGGGTGCGTCGGGGTGCTCCAGTGCGGCTCGGATGCCCTCGACGTCGTCGGGGCGGAACCAGTCGAAGCCGAACGCCGCCAGCTCGCCGGCGACCGGGTACTCGCCGACGCTGACGGTGCGGCGGTGCAGCGCCGCTTCGATGGGCGGGTTGCCGAAGCCCTCCCAGGTGGACGGGAAGGTGATGTGGTCCGCGGCCAGGTAGATGCCCTCGGGTTCGGGCCAGGGGTGGTGCAGCACCCGGCACCTGGCAGCGCCCAGCAGGCGGTCCAGCTCGTCCTGGTACCCCTCCTCGGCGGGACCCAGCAGCCAGTAGGTGGCGTCCAGGGACTCGGCGAGGTGGATCGCCGCGGGCAGGTTCTTGCGCTCGATCGCCCGCACCGGGTGGGCGACCACCAGCTCGGCGGGATGCAGGCCGACCGCGGCGCGGACCTGCGCCCGACGCTCGGCGCGCGACGCGGCGCTGCGTGCCGGTGGTTCCGGGAAGGCGTTGTGGATGACCGTGGCCTCGATGCCCCGCTCGGCCAGCTCCGCGGCGAGCAGGTGGTTGATCGCCACGTGGCGCCATGCGGGATCGGTTGCGGGCAGCTCGGTGATGTGGGCGAACCGATCGCGGTGCCAGGGTGGGTCGTGGTGGTGCACCAGTGCCGGACGTCCGGCGAGCACCGTGGCGGTCGCCCGGGACGCCGCCAGGTTCATCGGGATCGTGAGCAGGTTCTCCACCACCACCAGGTCGACGTCGTCGAGTGCGGCGCGCAGGGCGGGTTCGATCCGATCCGCCCCGAGCCGGTCGTCGAGGCCGAGACCCGGCACCTCGCGGTTGGGGTACGGCGTCGCCTCGGTCGGGCCGCCGGTCACGGTCAGCACCTCGGCGCCCGTCCCCGCGAGGGTGTCCATCCAGGTGCGGGCCACGACCGAGACGCCATCGGTCGCGCCGAAGCGGAACGAGACGAACGCGACCCTCTGGCTCATGGGGGCGACACGTTAGGGTGCGCCCATGTCGTGCACTGAGGCGCCGGGCACCGAGGCGTCGTGACCGGGCCGCAGCGCAACGGCCTGCCACCGCGCGACGAGCTGCGACGGTCGGCCCGATGCGTGCTCGAGCAGCACTGGCGCGCGCCGGGGTTCACGTGCCCGAACGGCACGACCTACCCGTGGCTCTGGCTGTGGGACTCGTGCTTCCACTCGATCGTCTGGGCCGACCTCGGTGCACCCGACCGAGCGCTGTCGGAGCTGCGCGTGACGCTCGAGGGGCAGGGTCCGTCGGGGTTCGTGCCGCACCTGCGCTACCTCGACGGCACCCGGCGCTTCGACGAGTTCTGGCAGCACCGGCCGACCTCCGGCGCACCCAGCACGTCGTCGATCACCCAACCGCCCGTGTACGCGCTGACCGTCGCCGAGTTGGCGCGCCGCGGCATCGAGGTGCCCGACGACCTGGTCGAGCGGGCCGCCGCGGGGCTGTGGTTCCTGCTGGCGCGCCGGCGCCGCAGCCGTGCCGGCCTGATCGAGCTCGTGCACCCATGGGAGTCGGGGTGCGACCACAGCCCGCGGTGGGACGACCTGATGGCGCCGGCGTCGCTTCGCCCGAGCACCGGCGCGGGCGCCGACGCCTACGACGAGCAGCGGTGGTTCGAGCGCAAGGGCGAGCTGCTCGACACGGTGCAGCGCGACGAGCACGGCGCACCGCTGTGGAACGACGAGTTCGCGGTCGGCTCGGTGGCGTTCTCGGCCATCACGGCCCACGGCGCGCGGCTGCTGGCCACGCTGACCGGCGACGCGTCGCTCGGTGATGCGGCGGACGACCTGGCCGCGTCGCTCGCGACGCGGTGGGACCCGCAGCGCCGGACCTGGGTCGACGACGGGCCCACGGCGCGGGGTTCGGGGCGGGTGCGCACCGCCGAGGCGCTGCTGCCCGTGCTGGTCGAGCGCGACCCTGAGGTCGTGGCGGTGGTGGCGGGGGAGCTGACCGATGCCGCCGCGCTCGGCGGCGAGTTCGGACCCGCCCAGGTGCACCGTGATGAACCGACCTACCGGCCGAACAGCTACTGGCGAGGACCGAGCTGGCCGCAGCTCGACGACCTGCTGGTGCGCGGCCTGGCGGCGTCGGGCACCGAGGCGGGCCGCGCCGGCGCGGTCGAGGTCGCTGCAGGGAGCGCACTCGGCGCCTGGCGATCCGGGTGGGCGGAGTACTGGGACCCCGACGACGCGGCCCCGGGCGGGGCCGTGCCGCAGTCGTGGACGACGCTCGCCGCGCTGTGGGTGTGAATCCAGAGTATGAAAGTGCATGAAATGTACTATGATGCATGGTCATGGCTGGACGACTGTTCGTGGACTTCTGCGGTGAGGAGCGGGCACTGACGCCCGCCACGCCGCTCACCTTCGGGCGCGCCGGCGCGCTCGAGATCGACGACAACCCCTACCTGCACCGTCTGCTGGGCCGCTTCGTCGCCCGTGACGGCGTCTGGTGGCTGGACCACCTGGGGACGCGCGGGCCGTTGACGGTGCGCGACGCGCACGGGCCCAGCTCGGCGACGGTCGCACCCGGTACCTCGGCGGCGCTGACCCACGGCGAGTTCGTGGTGAGCTTCGCCGCGGGGCCGACCAACTACGAGCTGCTCGGCGCCCTCGAGGAGCACGAGTGGGCGATCGACCTGCTCGGACCCGAGGGACTGGGCGGCACCCGCACGCTGGAGTGGGGTCGAGTCGAGCTGAACGCCGACCAGCAGCTGTTGCTGGCCGCCATGTGCGAGCGGCGCCTCCTCGATCCCGCAGCGGTCGAGGCGCCACTGCCGACCAATCGGCAGGGTGCGGCCCGCCTGGGGTGGAGCCTGCCCAAGTTCAACCGCAAGCTCGATCACCTGTGCGAGAAGCTCCATCGTGCGGGCGTGGCCGGCGTGCACGGCGGCATCGGTGCCAGCGCGGCCGACCGGCGCCGGCGACTGGTGGAGCACGCGCTCGAGGTCGGACTGGTCACCACGGCGTCCCTGCCGCTGCTCGACGCCACCGCCTGCGCCGCCTGAGCCCTGCGTCGGCTCAGTCGACGGCGACCTGCACGCGGCTCGCGACCGACGGGCCGAGCAGCCAGCCCCGGCCCGGCGCGGCGGGCAGGTCCGAACGCGTCGGAAGGGCGGCGTGCCACAGTGCGCCGTGCAGCTCGGGGTCGCCGCCCAGCAGGACGCCCGTTCGGCCGCGGCGCACCGACGCCAGCACGTCGTGGTAGCAGCGGGCGAGCGCGTCGACCTCGCCGCCCAGCACGAGGCGCACCGGATGGTCGCGGGCGGCGTCGACCAGCTCGGCGAGCAGCGCTGCGGCCCCGTCGCCCTCGGGCCCGTCCAACACATCGGCCGCGTCGTCCAGCGCCAGCAGCGACGGCCGGCCGGCCGCCGCGGTGGCGATCGCCCATCGGACCGCCGTGCCCAGGTCGTCGGCGTCCCCCCGACCCACCAGGCGCGCGTCGGGGTGGCGTCCGACCAGGGTCCGCAGCGTGGTGCTGACCCCGCTGCGGGGTGGACCCGCGACGATGCCGTGGTGGTGGCGCAGGTCCAGGTGGGTGGTGCGGAGCGCGTCGGCGTCGAGTCCGAGCGCGATCCGACCCTCGGGATCCGGCTGGGGCGACAGCTCCGCGACGCGCACCAGTGTGGGCAGGCGCGGCACGGGCGCCGCGGGGCCGCACCGGCGCTCGTCCACGCCCCGGTCGGGTCGGGGCGCCACCTCGGCGAGCGCGACCTGCCCGACGAACCCGCCCGACCAGCAGCGTCCCGGCGGCAGGTCGGGATCCGTCGCGGCCTCGTCCAGCCCCAGCACCGCGGCCTCGTCGTGGGTCGAGCATCGCAGCAGCAGCCGTCCCGACAGCGCGCCGGCCACCGCCACCGGGACCTCGGCGCGACGGCGGGCGGTCACCACCAGGTGCACGCCGGCGGCCCGCCCGTCCCGGGCGATCCTCGCCACCAGGTCCATCGCCTCGCCGCGGTCGATCCGCTCGTAGCGCTCCTCCATCGCGGCGATGCCGTCGATCACGAGCAACCGGCGCGGCGCGTCCGGCGCAGGTGCACCGGCGTCGATCGCCGCGACGGTGCGGCGCAGCAGGCGCAGCACCCGTTCGGTGTCCTGCACGCCGACCACGTCGCCCACCGCGTGCAGCCGGCGCAGGTCGTCCAGCGCGCCGGTCTGGTCGACGACGTGCACGTGCCAGCGCTGACCCGGGTCGTGCTCGGCGGCCACGGCGATCGTCCGTACCGCGGTGCTGGCACCCGCGCCGCTCGCACCGAGCACCACCAGCCCACCGTCGCGAGCCAGGTCGATCTGGAGCGGCACACGGCTGGTGCGGTCCGGTCGGTCGATGGTGCCGATGACGAGCGCACCGGGGTGTGTGGGGCCGGTCAGGCCGTCCGCCGCGACCACGGGCGGCAGCGGGTCGAGCCACGGGCGCCGCGCGGGTGCCAGCTCGGCGAGCTGCGCAGCCGCCGCGACGGTGGCGACGGCCAGCTCGAGCTCGGTCGGTGGCCCGTCAGGTCCGACGCTCGGCCGGGCCACGGCACCCGACCCGGGAGCGAGGTCCACGTCGGGTGCCCACGTCTCGACCCGGACGGCTGCGGCGTCACCCGGTGGCGCGCCGCTGTAGGCGACCTGGACGGTGGTGGTCCGCGTCGGGTCGAGCCGGACCACCGCCCGGCCGGGTAGGTCGCGGGGCAGGTGCGCGGCGTCCGGTGTGCCCACCACGTCGCGGCTGTCGTCCTCGTCCGCCACCCGCAGCGACAGCCGCATCGTGACGTTGGCCCGGATCGCGTCGGTCACCACGCCGGCGGGCCGCTGGGTGGCCAGCACCAGGTGGATCCCCAGGCTGCGTCCACGCTGGGCCAGGTCGACCAGCCCCTCGACGAAGTCCGGCAGCTCGGAGACCAGCGTCGCGAGCTCGTCGACGACGACCACGAGCGCGGAGCCGGTCCACCGGTCGCTGCCGTGCTCGGCGACGACGGCCTCGCGACGGCGCAGCTCGGCCCGCAGCGACACGAGTCCCCGCCGTGCCAGGTCGCCGCTCAGGTCCGTGATCGTGCCCACGGCGTGCGGCAGACGCGACAAGGGTCCGAAGGCGGCGCCGCCCTTGTAGTCGATCAGCAGCAGGTGGAGTCGCTCGGGTGAGTGGTGCAGCGCGGCGGAGACGAGGAGCGTGCGCAGGAGCTCGCTCTTGCCGGCGCCGGTCGTGCCGGCGATGAGCGCGTGGGGGCCGTCGTGGCGCAGGTCGACGTTGACGACGGCGCCGTGTCCGTCGAGGCCCAGAGGGGTGGCCAGGTGCCCGGGGTCCGGCGCCGACCAGCGCCCCGCCACCGTGGGGGCGTCGTCCAGGAGCGCTGGCTCGGCCAGCACGTCACGCAACCGGACCGACCCCCCAGGTGCACCGCCGGCAGGTTCGGCGCCGTCGGTCCGACGCCACCGGGCCTCGGGCGCAGGCCGGTGACCGGCGAGGCAACGCGCGACCGGCTCGCTCTCCTCGGGCTGCATCGGCTCGAGCCGCACCTGGTCGATCAGCTCGGTGGGGGCACCCGGGAGGTCCAGGCGCAGGCGGGCGCGTTCGCCGACGACCTGGAGCACGGCGCCGACCTCGGCGGGCCGAGGGCCATCCGGCGGTGCCACCCAGAGCACCGTCGCGTCGTCGGTGCCGAGTTGGTCGAGCGAGGAGCGCAGCGCGGCGGGCGCCGCGCCGTCGGCGACGACCAGCCATCGGGCACGACGGTCCGTGCTGCGGTGGGGCAGCCACCGCACGTCGCGCCAGCGGTGCGACCGATCGCTGCTCGTGACCACCGCGATGCCCAACAGGTCGGGGCCGATGAGCGAGGCCAGCTGCAGCACCACCGAGCGGGCGACCGCGGCGGCGAGCTCATCTGCGCCCTCGATCACCAGGCCGCCCGTGCACGCCAGGTCGACGGTGACGACGTCGTCGGTCGACGAACGGCTCGCCGCCACCCGGTCGAGCTCGTGGCGCAACTCGCGCCGCCCGGTGTCCGGCACGACGATGCGCCCCTCGAAGCGGCGGATGCCGGTGCCCAGCCGAACGGTCATCGACGGCCGCGGTCCCTGGCGTTGCCAGAGCGCCGGATCGGGTCGGTCCTCACCGGGCCGGACCAGCGCGCGGACCTGTGCCGGCGTGCGACCCATCTGCTCGTGGCGGGCACGCTGCCGGTCGGCGAGGGCATCGAGCTGCGCCTCGACCTCGTGCAGGTCCGCACGGAACTCCGCGACCCGTGCACGGTCCTCGGCCCTGGCCTCCCTGCGTGCCTCGAGGCCGGACGCGACGACGAACACGACGCTGAACAACATGAACCCCGCCGCGAGCCAGGAGCCGGTGGCGATCCACAGGGCGACCGCCATCAGCAGCGGCACGGTCGCCGACAGCACGGGGAAACCCGGTGTCCGCGAGCTCGGCGGCGGCGTCGGCAGGGTGACGGTGACCGGCTCGTCGACCAGGGTGGGGACGGGCCGCCGGGGGTGCGGCCGCGCCCACCCCTTGGGTGCGGGCGGCTGCAGCGGACCGTCGACGAGCACCGTCCGGGGGACCCCCGACACGGTCAGGAGGTCGCCGGGAGCGAGTCGTTCCGCGCCGAGCACCGCTGCGCCGCCCAGGCGGGCACCCGACGCGCCCACCGCGCGGACCGTCACCTGGTCGGCGACCTCGACGACCGCGTCGCCCAGCCGGTTGGGTCCGTAGGCGAGCCGTAGGTCGTCACCGCCCGACCCGCGCAGCCGGACCGGTGCCGGGGCTGTCGTGTCACCGACGGCGTCGACGGCCGGTACGAGCCGGACCGAGGAACCCGCTCGGGGTCCGTGGGTCGCCAAGGGCGCCGCCCGAGGAGGTGGCGCCGACCGCTCGTCGAGCGGCCAGCGGCTCACCACCGTCAGCGCCTCGGCACCGTCGGCACCGTCCGCACCGTCGACAGCGTTCGCGCCGTCGACAGCGTCCGCGCCGCGGACGTCGTGCGCCGCGACGTGGGCGGCCAGCGCGTCGGCGAGGTCGCCGACGGTCGCGTCGGGTGTGGCCACGACGTCGACGTCGAGGACACAGGCGGTGTCGTCGACGAGGCGCAGCGGTCGTCGCACGGCGGCGGCGCAGGTGCTCGGGCGGCGGTCCGGCTGGCCTCAGCCCTGCGACGCCTGGGTCTGCTGGGTGACGTTGGTGGTGATGACCTTCGCCTGGGTCTCCAGCGCCGCGGCGAGCTTCTCCAGGCCGGGCCGGTGGTTGCCGTCCCAGTCGGAGCGGAACCGGTCCGCGTCGGTGCCCTTCCACCATGCGCCGCGCAGCTGCGCGTCCAGCTGCTTCGCCAGCGTGCGGAGCTGTCCGGCCTCGCGCTGCATCGCCTTGCCCAGCGTGCCCATCTGCTCGGTGTCCATGCCCATCTGTGCCATCGGTGGTACCTCCTGTGTCGAGCGCCGGACGTCGGCGCAGGTCACAGGAGAACCGATGGTGGGCGGTCTGTCAGCGGGGACCGCTCCCCGGTCGGCTGCCGGGTCGTGACGGGGGCCGACCGACGGGGCCGCCGACGGGTGGCCGGCGCCGGGCGGCGGAGCGCTTGGGCAGTCGGGAGGGGTGCAGCCCCGGGCCGCGGCGTGGGGCCGGCCCACGGCCGAGCGCGTCGAGCGCGGAGCGGTAGTCGCTCGGGCCGCCCCGGCCGTTGAAGCGCCCGTTGCCGCCGAAGCTCGAGTACCCGCCACCCACCTGGTAGCGACGCGACACGCTGGCGGTGACCAGCGTGATCCCGACCAGGACCAGCAGGTCACCGATCGAGATGACGTGCCCCCAGGGCAGCGGGATGGTGTCGCCCAGGAACCCCAGGACCGCGCCGTCGGCGAGCTCACGTCCACCGGTGAGCTGCACGGTGTCCAGGTCCGCCTCGCTCACGATCCCCGCCGAGACCAGCGCCGCGCCGCGCACCGGCATGCCCCAGTTGAGGACGGTCACCAGCAGGTCGAGGCCCGTGCCGACCGCGATCAGGACCATTCCACCGATGCGGACGTTGACCACGGCGAAGGCCACGACCGAGCCGAGCGCCACGATGCGCAGGAACGACGCGAACGCCCCGCTGAAGGGCACCAGGTCCAGCACGATCAGCAGGCTCACCCCGGCGCCGAGGGCCTGCCACATCGGCGGACGCCAGGCGAGCAGGTTGTCGAGTCGCCCGCCCCAGTGCAGGCCGAGCCCCACGCCGATGCCGATGGCCAGGAGTGTGGGGAGCAGCGCCACTGCCACGAACCTAGTCGGGGGGCCGCCGCTAGCGTGCGAGGCCATGACCGATGCCGAACTGCTCTACGAGGTCGCGGGCGGCGTCGCCCGCCTCACGATCAACCGACCCGAGCGCCGCAACGCGCTGAGCTGGTCGCTCATCGAGGACCTGCGGCGTCGTGTCCGCGACGCGGCCGACGACCCGGAGGTGCGGGCGGTGGTGCTGGCCGGCGCCGGGGACCGGGCGTTCTGCGCGGGAGCGGACCTGACCGGCATGCGCGCCGACGCGGGCTACGCGGACGTGCACCACGCCCGCGGTGAGCTCGCCGGCCTGTTCGACGACCTGTGGAACCTCGGCAAGCCGACGATCGCACGGGTGCGCGGCTACTGCCTGGCGGGCGGGTTCGGACTGGCGCTCAGCTGCGACCTGGTGGTCGCCGCCGACGACGCCACCTTCGGCACCCCCGAGATCGACGTCGGGCTCTGGCCGTACATGATCACCGTGCCGCTGTGCCGCTCGATGCCGCCCAAGCGGGCGCTCGAGCTGATGATGACGGGCCGTCGGGTCGGCGCCGAGGAGGCCGACCGGATGGGGTTCCTGACCAGGGTCGTGCCGGTGGACGGGCTCGACGCGGCGGTCGACGAGCTCGCGGCGACCCTGGCCTCGAAGTCGCCGTCGGTGATGCGCCTCGGACGCGACAGCTTCTACGCGACCTGGGACCAGTCCGCGGCGGACGCGCTGCGACTGCTGCACCCGATGCTCACGCTCACCACCGAGCTCGAGGACGCGGCCGAGGGCATCGCGGCCTTCGTCGAGAAGCGGCCGCCGGTGTGGACGGGTCGCTGAGCGGGCTGCGCTAGAACTGCGACATGCAGGACTTCTGGCTCTTCCTCCACGTGCTGTCCGCCGTCGTCGCGTTCGGCGCCTTCTTCGCCGGTCCCATGGTGACCCGCACCGCCGAAGGCGCCGGCCCGGGCTTCGCCAAGGTCACCACCTACATCCAGGCGCCCGCGCTCGTGGTGCTGCTCGTGAGCGGTGTGATGCAGGCCTACGGCCTGGAGCCGCGGGAGGTCTTCAAGGAGGCGTGGATCTCGATCGCGTTCACCCTGTGGCTCGTGATGGCGGTCGTGATGTTCTTCCTGATCAAGGCCCAGCGCGGTGGGACCAAGGCCGTGCAGCCGCTCACCGGTGTCATGCACCTGCTCCTGGTCGTCGCGCTGTGGGCGATGATCTGGCAGCCCGGCGCACCCGGATGATCGCGACCTACTCCCGCGACGGTCGGGTCGGACGGATCACGATCTCACGGCCCGAGCGTCGCAACGCGCTCAACCACGAGGCTCTCGACCAGGTCCACGAGGGTGTGCGCGCCGCCACCGAGGACGGAGTGCGGGTCCTGGTCCTGACCGGTGACGCCGATCACTTCTGCTCCGGCGCCGACCTCAAGGAGCTCGAGGACCTGGCCTTCACCCGTGCGCTGCGCGCCATGCTCGACGACCTCGCCGGGCTGGCGGTCCCGACCATCGCGGCGATCTCGGGTGCGTGCATGGGGCTCGGCATGCAGCTCGCGCTCGCCTGTGACCTGCGTCTGGCGACCGAGGACGCCCGATTCGCGGTGCCCGTGGCGAAGCTGGGGCTCATGGTCGACCACTGGACGGTGCAGCGGCTGGCGCTGCTCGCCGGTCACTCGACCGCCCGCTGGATGGTGATGACGGCCCGACCGCTGACCGCTGCGAGGGCACACACCGTCGGGCTGGTCCACGAGCTCGTCCCGGTGGACGCCGGTGGTCCGGGGTCCTCGGTGCTGGCTGCTGCTGACGAGCTCGCCGGCCAGATCGCGACCCTCGCGCCGCTGACGCTGGCCGGCACGAAGCTGGGCCTGGACCTGCTCGAGCGCGAGGCCGCGGCGATCGACCCCGACGGCAGCTACCTGGACGCGTTCCACACCGCCTGGGCGTCCGACGACCTGGTGGAGGGGCGCCGGGCGTTCGGCGAACGCCGGCCCGCAGCGTTCGAAGGCCGCTGAGCCGTTGCGCTGGTGAACTGCTGAGCTGCTGAGCTGCTGCGCCGCCGAGCCGCCGGGCCGCGTGGCTCAGCGGGCGACGCCGCGCTGGGTGCCGGTCAGCTGGTCGCCGGTGTCGGACATGACCGTGCAGATCACCGTGCGGTCGGCCCTGGCCCACGACTCCTCGCTGGGCCACCACACCGCGATGTCGAGCTCGGAGATCGTCCACCGCACGCCCACGAAGGCCTCGAACCGGTCGTAGCAGGCCTGCTCGGACCAGTCCTGCACGGTGGCCACGCCGGGGTAGTCGGTGCCGCGACCGGCGCCGTCGCCGTCGTAGGTGACGACGTCGTAGACCTCGTAGGTGTGCGGTCCGGCGCAGTCCAGCACCCACACGGCGAGGTCGCTGACCCGGGTGTCGTCGATCGTGTCGAAGCACTGCCCGGTGTCGATCTCGCGCAGGCCCGTCTCGACCGCGCCCGGCGGGCGACCGGGCGGTTCGGTCGTCTCGACCACCTCGGTGGTGTCCGGCGCGGTGGTGCTCGTGTCGCCGCCGCCGTCGCCCGAGCAGGCGCCCGCGGTCGCGGCGAGGACCGCGACGAGCAACGGCAAGGACCAGCGGCGCACAGCGGTGGGGGTCACGGGCTCGTCGGCGTCACAGGGCGGGGAGGTAGCGGTCCATGTAGACGTAGCCGAACCAGACCAGCACCAGGATGGCCGGCATGGCAACGACCCAGACGATCCAGGGACGGGTGAACCTGGTCAGCGCCCATGCCAGCAGTGCGACCGCTGCTGCAGCGCCGCCGAAGAGCAGCACCTTCGGCAGCGCGTCGGGGTCGCCCTCGAGCCCCTGGTCGATCTCCTGGGCGACCGGGGCGGGCGCAGCGGTCGTGTCGGTGGTGGCGACCGGCTTGGCCGCGGCGACCGGCCCCTGCAGCACGGCGTGCACGATGATGCGCTGCTTCGCGGAGTACTTCGGGTGGCACGCGGTGAGGGTGAGCCGGTCGTCGCCCTTGTCCTCCAGCACGCTGACGTCGCTGGGCGTGACGGTGTACCAGGCCTGTCCGTCGGCCGGTTGACCCGGCGCGGCGATGACCGCATAGGTGAACTGGCCCTGGGGGGTGGCGACACGGATCTCGTCGCCCGGCACCAGCTCGTCGATCCGGTTGAACGGTGCGCCGTAGGTGGTGCGGTGCCCGGCGATGCCCGAGTTGCCCGGCTGACCCGGCAGGGGGGTGCCGGGGTAGTGGCCGGGGCCCTTCTTGAGGTCGGCCTTGTTCACGCCCTGAACGACCACCCGCTCGACGCCGATGCGGGGGATCGTGATGATCCCGACGGGCTCGCCGTCGGCCGGTGCCTCAGTGGGTGGTGCGGTCACGGGGTCGACCTCGGCGAGCTGGTCGGTCAGCTCGGACAGCTCGACGGTCTCGGAGCTGGTCGTCACGGTCGAGTCCAGGTCCTGTGCGAACTCGTCGGTCAGGTCCGACTGGCCCCGAGAGGTCTCCAGTCCGGTGCCCCACAGCTGGTACGCGACGAAGCCGAGCACGAGGAGGCCCGCGATGATGAGCAGCTTGCCGAACGCGCCGAGGAGCTTTCCGAACACCGGGTCACCGTATCCGGCGTGGTGACCGACGAGGTGGCTCCGGTACGGTTCGCGGTGATGGCGCCCATCGTCCACCTCCGTCGCGCCGTCGCGCTGATCGGCCGCTTCCCCGCACTCGCGGGCGTCGACCTGGACGTGGACCCCGGTGAGATCGTGCTGCTGCGAGGGCCGAACGGTGCGGGGAAGACGACGTTGCTGCGGGTGTGCGCCGGGCTGGCGCCGGTGTCCTCGGGCGAGGCCGTCGTGCTGGGCCACGACCTGGTGACCCATCGTGCCGCGGTCCGGCGGCGTGTCGGGCTCCTGGGTCACGCGACCTTCCTCTACGAGGACCTGACCGTCGCGGAGAACCTGGACTTCTGGTCCCGCGCCGCGGGCGCGACCGTCGCCGAGGGCCGCGCTGCGCTGGACCGCCTCGGGGTGGCCGAGCGGCTGCACGCGCTGCCGGTGCACGCGCTGTCGGCCGGGCAGCGGCGGCGGGTGTCGTTCGCCGCGATGGTCTGCCGACGCCCCGAGCTCTGGCTGCTCGACGAGCCCCACGCCGGCCTGGACGCACCGGGCCGCGACGTCATCGACGAGCTGATGGACGAAGCGGCCTCGGTCGGCGCGACCGTGCTGTTCGCGAGCCACGAGCTGGACCGTGCCCACGACGTGGCGACGCGTGTGGTCACGATCAGCGGCGGCGTGGTCGAGGAGCCGACGTCGTGATCGCGGACGCCTGGCTCGTGATGGTCAAGGACCTGCGTCTGGAGCGGCGGTCCAAGGTCGGGATCGCGCAGGTGCTGCCGTTCGCGATCCTGGTCCTGATGCTGTTCGCGTTCGCGCTCGATCCGGACCGGGGAGTGCTCGAGCGTGCCACCCCGGGCCTGTTCTGGGTGGCCGTGCTGTTCTCCGCGGTCCTCACGCTGCAGCGCAGCTTCGGTGTCGAGGCCGAGGACGGCGTGCTGGACGCCCTGCGGCTGTCGGGCATGGCCCCGGCGTCGATCTTCTGGGGCAAGGTCGCTGCGCTGACCGTCCAGCTGCTGGTGCTCGAGGCCGTCCTGGTGGTCGGTGTGGCGGTGTTCTACGGCACCGTCGTCCACGGCGTCGGGCTGCTGGTCGTGGTGGCCCTGCTCACCACGCTGGGCATCGCCGCGTCCGGGGCCGTCTACGGCGCGCTGGCCGCCCGCCTCCGGAGCCGGGACACGCTACTGCCGCTGTTGTTGCTTCCGCTACTCGCACCTGTGTTGATCTCAGCAACGCGAGCCTCCGAGATTGGTCTCGAGCGGCAAGCTGCGGGAGGGTGGTCCTGGGCCGCCCTGCTCGGCGTCTTCGCCGTCGCCTACCTCTCGCTCGGATCCTTCCTGTTCCGCCCCCTCCTGGAGGATGCATGACCACTGCGATGTCCCCGACCGGGTCGACCGAGGACCTCGGTCCCCGCGGCACCGGCTCGCGTGGCACCCGGGTCCTGGGCGCCCTGTCGCTGCTGGGCGTGGCCCTGTCGGTGGTCTACGGGCTCTTCATCAGCCCGCTCGACGCGCAGCTCGGCGAGACGATCCGCATCATCTACATGCACGTGCCCACCGTCATGGCGGCGTACATCGCCTTCGTGATCACCGCGGTGTCCTCGGCGATGTACCTCTGGAAGCGCACCGAGTTCTGGGACCTGCTGGGGGCCTCCTCGGCCGAGATCGGCGTGCTGTTCTTCGCGGTGACCATCATCGACGGTGCACTGTGGGGCAAGGTCACCTGGGGCGTGTTCTGGCGCTGGGAGCCGCGGCTGACCACGTCGGCGGTGCTGATGCTGATGTACATCGGCTACCTGGCGGTTCGAGCGATCCCCGCGGACACCCGCACCCGGGCCACTCGCTGCGCGGTCATCGGGCTGGTCGCCGTGGTCAACCTGCCGATCGTGCACAAGGCCGTCGACTGGTGGCGGGGCCTGCACCAGGGGCGCACGGTGCTGGCCACCGTCGACCCCGACATGGGCGGCACGCAGCTGTTCGCGATGTACGCCTCGTTGGTCACCGGCCTGCTGGTGTTCGTCTGGCTGCTGGTGCACCGATTCCGCGTCGCGTACCTGACCGAGCGCGCCGCGGACGTCGGCCTGGTCGACGCCATCGCCGAGCGGCGGGCGGAAGGAGCAACCACGTGAGCACCACCGGGTACATCGTCACCGCCTGGATCGTGACCTTCGGCGCCGTCGGCGGGTACGCCGCCTCGGTGATCCGACGTGGACGCAGGCTCTCCAAGGTCGTGGCACCCGAGCGCCGGAGGTGGATGTGAGCCGCCTGGACGACGAGGAGTCCGCCGACGCGGCGCCGGTCGAGGACCGGCCCACGCTGGACGTCACGCCGCGCACCGGCGAGCACACCCGCGCCCCGGGTGGCTCGGGCTCGCGCAAGTACCTGGCCGTCGGTGCGCTCGTGCTGCTGCTCGCCGCGCTCGGGTTCGTCGTGTTCAACGGCCTCAGCGACGCGTCGACCTTCTACTACAACGTCGACGAGGCGGTGGCCAAGCAGGGCTCGCTCGGCGACCAGCGATTCCGCATGCAGGGCAACGTGGTCCCCGGCAGCATCTCCGAGACCGGCGACGGGGTGGACTTCGTCCTGGCCTACGGCGACGCCGAGGTCCAGGTGCGCCACCAGGGCGACCCTCCCGAGCTGTTCAGCTCGGACATCCCCGTGATCATCGAGGGCAGCTTCTCCGGTGAGGAGTTCGCGAGTGACGAGATCCTCATCCGTCACGACAGCAGCTACGAGGAGGAGAACGGCGACCGCCTGCGCAAGGCGCAGGCCGACGCCGACCGTCGCGCCAGTGAGGCTGGATGAACCGCGCGCTGGGCCTCGCCGGCGTGATCGTCGCGCTGGGCGCCTCGCTGATGGGCATCGCCGTGCTGCTCAGCGGCCTGCGCTCGCGGCGACCCGAGCAGATGCGGCTCGGCCGGGCCTACGCCGTGATCGTGCTCATCGGTGCGGTGGTGGCGGTCGCCGCCATGCAGCTGGCGCTCGCACAGCGCGACTACACGCTGGCCTACGTCGCCGAGCACGGTTCCTCGACGACGCCCACGCTGTTCAACATCGCGACGATGTGGTCGGCGCTCGAGGGATCCATCCTGCTGTGGGGTCTGATCCTCGCCGGCTACCTGACCGTGGTCGCGCAGAAGTTCCGCAAGCGGCTCGACGACCCGCTCGTGGCGTGGGCGCTCATCACGATGTTCGTGATCTGCGTGTTCTTCTTCGCGCTGATGCTCACCGCCGCCAACCCGTTCCAGGGCAACGTGCCGCCGCCGGGGTACGACGGGCCGGGGCCGAACCCGCTGTTGCAGAACCACATCCTGATGGCGTTCCACCCGCCGATGCTCTACCTGGGCTACGTCGGGTTCTCGGTGCCGTTCGCGTTCGCGATCGCGGCACTGGTGACGGGCCGGGTCGGTGAGGGCTGGCTGGTCGAGACCCGCCGCTGGACGCTGTTCGCCTGGGGGTTCCTCACCGCCGGCATCCTGCTCGGCGCCTGGTGGAGCTACGAGGTGCTCGGCTGGGGTGGCTACTGGGGATGGGACCCCGTCGAGAACGCCTCGCTGCTGCCTTGGCTGACCGGCACCGCCTACCTGCACTCGGTGATGGTCCAGGAGCGGCGGGGGATGCTGCGCGTCTGGAACCTCTCGCTGCTGTGCGCCACGTTCTCGCTGACGATCCTGGGCACGTTCCTCACCCGCTCGGGCGTGGTCGAGTCGGTCCACGCGTTCTCGTCGGGCACGGTCGGTCCGCTGCTGCTCGGCTTCTTCGCCCTGGTCGTGGTCGTCTCGGTCGGCCTGATCGGCTGGCGCGGGGACCGGTTGCGCTCCTCGGGCCGCATCGACTCGCCGCTGTCGCGCGAGGGCGCGTTCCTGGCCAACAACGTCGTGTTCGCGGCCTTCGCCTTCATCGTGCTGCTCGGCACCGTCTTCCCGTTGATCATCGAGGCGACCCGCGGCGACACGCTGTCGGTGGGTCCGCCGTACTTCAACCGGATGACCATGCCGATCGGGCTCACCCTGCTGCTGCTCATGGCCGTGGCGCCGGTGCTGCCCTGGCGCAAGGCATCGGGCGAGCTGCTGCGCGAGCGGCTCTGGTGGCCCGCGTGGACGGGCGTCGCCGCGCTGGTGCTCGCGGTCGCGACGGGTGGCACCGGCGTCGCCACGCTGCTCGCGTTCGGCCTGGGCGGCTTCGCCGCCGGCTCCGCGTTGCGCCAGATCGCACTCGCCACACGCCGCCAGGGGTGGCGGGGCTTCGTCGGCCGTGCGAACGGCGGCATGGTCGTGCACCTGGGTGTGATCATCATCGGGGTCGCGCTCGCCGCGTCGATGAGCTACATGAGCCAGGCGGAGTTCGACCTCGAGAAGGGTCAGACGGCCAGGGTGGCGGGGCACGAGGTCGAGTACCTCGGCTCGCGCACGGTCGACCTGCCCAACCGGGTCGAGCTGATCGCCGACATCCGCATCGACGGCGGGCAGGTCTACGAACCGAAGCTCAACAAGTTCCGCCAGTCGGGTCAGACCATCGTGACCCCGTCGGTGCGCACCGGGCTCACCAACGACGTCATGTTGTCCATCGTGCGGGCACCGGGCGAGGACGACCCGACGCTCGGGCTGCGGGTCACCGTGCAACCGTTGGTGATCTGGCTCTGGATCGGCGGCTTCGTGATCGCGTTCGGCACGCTGCTCGCGCTGTTCCCGGGGCGGCGTCGCAACCCGCTCGACCCTGTCTCCGCGCCCGCACCCATCGAGGTGACCGAGCCGGATCCGCCCGCCGACCCCGCCGCGGAACCGGCTGCGGACCAGGACCAGGACCAGGAGGTGGCCCCGTGAAGGGTCGTCGCGCACCGATCATCGCCGGCATCGTCGGCGTCGCCGTGCTGGCGCTCATCGCGCTGTTCGCCCTGGCGCCCAGCGGCGACGAGAAGGTCGACTCCAGCCCGTTGGTCGGCAACGTCGCCCCGGCGCTGGCAGGCACCACGCTCAGCGGTGACGAGTTCGACATCGACGACCACCGGGGCCAGTGGGTCGTGGTCAACTTCTTCGCGACGTGGTGCCCGCCGTGCGTGCAGGAGCACCCGGAGCTCGTGAAGTTCTCCGAGCGCAACAACGACTCGGTGCAGCTGGTGAGCGTCGCCTTCGACGACACCGAGGTCGACCAGGTCGAGCAGTTCTTCGCCGAGAACGGCGGCGACTGGCCGGTCATCACCGCCGGAGCGGACGGGGCGTCGCTCGACTACGGGGTCAAGAAGCTGCCGGAGTCGTTCCTCGTGGACCCCTCCGGCAAGGTCGTCGCCAAGATCAACGGCGGCGTCACCGCCGACCAGCTCGACCAGCTGATCGCCGACCAGTCGGAGTCCTCGTGACGACGCGCCACCCGCAACGCCAGAAGTGGTGGTGGTGGGCCCTCATGGTGCTGATCTGCGTCGTGGCGATCGTTCCGGCTGCGACGACGACGCCGACCGAGGGGCAGAGCGAGGAGCGGCTCTTCGCGCTCGCCGCGCAGCTCAAGTGCCAGCAGTGCGTGGGGGAGTCGGTGGCCGACTCCCAGTCGCCCTCCGCCGTGCAGTTCCGCGAGGAGATCGCCCAGCAGATGGCACAGGGCAACACCGACGACGAGATCCTCAACTTCTTCGCGGACCGCTACGACCAGGAGATCCTGCTCACCCCGCCCTCGTCGGGCGTCGGCGCGCTGGTCTGGGTGATCCCGGTGGTCGCGCTGGCGGGTGGTCTGGTGCTGCTCGCCGCGGCGTTCCGGCGCCGCAAGCTGGAGGTGGCCTCCCGTGAGGTGACCGACGACGACGCCGAGCGGGTGGCCGCCGCCATGCGGGAGCGCCAGGGATGAGCGGCACGCGGCTCGACCCCGACGAGCTCGCCCTGCTGGAGGAGGAACGGGACCACCTGCTGGCATCGCTCGAGGACCTCGAGCGGGAGCACGACGCGGGCGACCTCGACGACCAGGACTACCGGACGCTGCGCGACGACTACACCGTGCGCGCCTCGGAGGTGCTCCGGGCGATCGAGGAGCGCCGCCGCCTGGTGGCCGCCGCCCAACCGTCGCGGCGACGCGGTCGCACCCTGGCGACGGTGGCCGGGGTGCTGGCGCTGGCGGCGGTCGCGGGTGTGCTGGTCGCGCAGAACGCCGGCCAGCGCGGCGGCGGCGCGATCAGCGGGGCGGTCGACACGCAGCGGGCGCGCCTCGCGACCTGCCAGCAGGCCTCCTTCCAGGACCCCGAGGGCGGGGTCGACTGCTACGACGAGATCCTGGCGGACGCCCCCGACAACGTCGAGGCGCTCACCTACCAGGGGTGGGCGCTGATCCGGCTCGACCGGGTCGATGAGGGCGCCGCCAACCTGAGCCGGGCCGTCGAGGTGGACCCCGACTACCCCGATGCGCGGGTGTTCCGGGCGATCGTCGCGGCGCGCGGGGGCGACTACGAGCTCGCAGCGCAGGAGATCGACCGCTTCTACCGCAACGACCCGTCGCCGGCCGCCGTCCAGGTGCTGCAGTCCCAGGGGCTCGAGCGAGAGATCTTCATCTTCGGCGTGAGCGCGCCCACCCGGGCATGCTGGCAGCGCGCGGCCGAGGAGCAGGACCCGGATGCGACCGACGCGGCGGCGTTCGTGGCCTCGCTCGGCGGGTGCCTCGACGAGGTGCTGGTGGCGGATCCGAACGACGTCGATGCCCTGGTGTCGCGGGCCTACACGAGCGTCGACGCGACCTCGACCGACCTCGCCCCCGCGGTGGCGCTCGCGGAGCGGGCGGTGGCCGCCGACCCGACCGATCCCAACGCACGGCTGCTGCGCGCATCGCTCGCGTACGCACAGGGTCGCCTGGCCGATGCTCGGGCGGACCTGGTCCTGCTCGAGGACCTGCCCCGCCCGACCGCCTCGTTCCTCTTCGGTGACCCCGGCTCGCTGCGCGACGAGGTGGAGGCCGTGGTCAGCTCGACCACGGTGCCCACGACGTCGACGACGACCACCGCGCCGGGCGCGACCACCACCTCGGTGGACGGTCGGGTGCCGAACCCCGGCGGCGGCTGAACGCGGCCCGGGCGTGCCGGGCCCGGACGGCTACTGGCCGATGTCGCTGCGGTACGTGTAGTTCGCGATACCCGGGCTGTCGAAGTCGAAGATGGCCGTCGAGTTCGACAGCGTGCCGACCCGGATCCGGAACGAGCTGGGCAGCCCGTCGATCGGGATGAAGCCGTTCTCCAGCCCGGGGGAGAAGAGCCCGGCCAGGTCGAGCGCCCCGTTGATCAGATCGGTCAGCCCGCCCTTGGTGGGCAGGTGGATCTGTGCCGCCACGCCGATCACGTCGTCGGGGTTGCCGAGGCCCTCGAGCACCGCGCCGATCAGGCTGCCCGCGGCGCTGAGGAAGTCACCGATGTGGCTGACGATCAGGTCGACCAGCTGCTCGGTGGTGGGCGGCACCGGCGAGCTGGCGATGAGCAGGTCGAGCGCGTCCCTGACGACACCGAGCAGCGCGCTGCGGAGGGCGTCGCTGATGGCGCAGCCGCCGAAGATGCCGTCACGCTCCATCACGAAGGTCAGCGTGCCGATGACCTCGAACGGCGTGGTGCCCGCGGCCAGGTCGGGGATGTCCAGGTTGAGCACGTTCGGGAACTCGACGTCGGCCGAGCCCGGCGGGATCAGCACCGTGGCGCCGTCGGGTGCGGCGTTGTTCGCCGGCAGCTTGTTGCGGTAGCACTGCGACGAGATCGACGTCTGGGACGAGTCGGCGACGCCCAGCTTGGAGCGGAAGCCGACCTGGATGATGTACGGCTCGTCGCCGCCATCGTTGTCCTCGCCGTTGTTGACCTTCACCGAGATCGGCTTGATCTTCCAGGTGGCGGGCGCGGGTGGAGCGGCGCACGCACCACCGACCAGCGCGAGCGCGACGACGAACACCGGAACTGCGAACCAACTACGACGCATCGGGACCCCCCTGAGGACACACAGCACCACGCACCGTAGCGGGCGCGCAGCGTCGAGGTCGGGCAAACTCGCGGGAATGACGCAGCGACGTGACGACCGAGTGGTGCGCATCGGCGGCGGGCAGGGCTACTACGGCGACGGCTACGCAGGCGTCGCGCCGCTGCTCGAGGCGGGTGTCGACTACCTGGTGTGCGAGGCGCTGGCCGAGCTGACCCTGGCGATCCTGACCAAGGACCGCCAGCGCGACGAGTCCCTGGGCTACACCCGGGACCTTCCGCTCTACGTCGCCGCAGCCCTGCCGGCGCTGGTCGACGGCCGTACGAAGTTCATCACCAACGCGGGCGGGATCAACCCGCTGGCCGCCGGGCGGGCGGTGCTGGACGGACTGCGGACCGCGGGCGCGCAGGGCCTCCGGGTGGCGACCGTCGTCGGCGACGACCTGCGGCCCCACACCGGGGAGCTCGGGCTGCCCGAGGACGCGTTGTTCGCCTCGGCCTACCTGGGTGCCCGACCGATCGTGGAGGCCCTCGACGCCGGGGCGGACATCGTCATCACCGGTCGGGTGGCGGACGCCTCGCTGTTCCTCGCGCCGCTCGTGCACGAGTTCGGTTGGTCCTGGGACGACTGGGACCGGCTGTCGGCGGGCGTCACGATCGGCCACCTGCTCGAGTGCTCCGCACAGGTCACCGGTGGCAACTACTCCGGCGACTGGTGGGCGCACGGCGACTTCTCCGAGCCCGGCTTCCCGATCGCCGAGTGCCGGCCGTCGGGCGAGGCCGTCATCACCAAGCCCGACGGGACCGGTGGCGTGGTCAGCTTCGACACGGTCCGCGAGCAGCTGCTCTACGAGGTGCACGACCCCGCCGCCTACCTGAACCCCGACGTCACCGCCGACTTCACCTCGGTCCGCCTCGAGGACCTGGGCGGGGACAGGGTCCGCGTGCACGGCATCACCGGTCGACCTGCCCCGGCGACGTACAAGGGCCTGGTGTGCACCGCCGCAGGGTTCAGCGGGGAGGCCCGCCTGGGGTACCCCTGGCCCGACGCCGAGGCGAAGGCCCGAGCCGCGGCGCGCTTCATGGTCGCCCGTGCACGCCAGCTGGGCATCGAGGTCCTCGAGTGGCACGAGGAGTACTTCGGCATCGACGCGTTCGGCGGACCGACGGTGCCGGTCGACGAGCTCTACCTCGGCGACGCCGAGCCGGCCGAGGTGATGGTGCGGGTCGTGTGGCGCTGCGAGCGCAGGTCCGACGCGGCCCGCCTGGGCCGCGAGATGGGGCAGCTGGGTCTGGGCGGCCCGCCGATGGTCTCGCCGTTCGGACGGGCACGCGACACCGGACCGAGCCAGCTCATGTCGCTCGAGGCGATCGGGGTCGACCGCGGTCTGGTCGACCCGGGCGTGCGCGTGTCGCTCGAGACCGTCTGAGCGGGTCGGCCGCGGGACCGGCTCAGGTGCCGGGGATGGGCGTGTAGATGCCGGTCGCGAACCCCGTGCCG
>WBZX01000601.1_pt1 | contig 21956 bp, 12 predicted proteins | sample 5204211 | NCBI WGS metagenome assembly WBZX01 (sample SAMN12344362, study PRJNA552823) | activated sludge metagenome | biome: Activated sludge suspended growth; feature: Nitrification reactor; material: Wastewater; isolation source: activated sludge from nitrification reactor of wastewater... | reverse complement strand
ATGTGAAGGTGCAACCTTTGCAAGAGGATGTTACCCGGTTTCTCTTTACCAACAATGACTGGATTGTGTGCCATATGCCTTGTTTCGGGCTGTGAAATTCATCCTTTTAGGTGAAACGCCCCTTTTGAAATCAACGGAGTTTTGCTAAACATAAAATCAGACTGCTCCATGAAATCTCTCTACGCATTAGCACTCAGTCTCTCCTTATCGCTCTGCCTCCAGGCCCAAAGCCTCAATACCTGGATCGGAGGCGTTGGCAATTGGAACGTCGCCTCCAACTGGGACCTGGGTGTCGTCCCATTTCCCTCTCAGGATGTATTGATACCGGGGAATGGTGACCGCGTCAGTATCAACCTGAATGTGATCGCCAATTGCGGAAGCATCTCTATCACTGATCCTGGCGCTACACTTTGGGTGCTGGGGACACTCAATGTAGATGCTAATCAAAATACCGATGGGATCATCAACGATGGGTCTATCCTCGTTTTCGGACAGGGCATCATCAATATCACAGAAACAGGAGGCACAGGCGCCGAAGGCGATGGTATCGTCAACAATGGCTCACTCAATATCATCGGCGACCTCAATATCGCGACACAGATCAATGAATCTGGTATCCGCAATACATCAGGAGCAACCGTGACGGTTCAACCAGCGGGTGAAATAATCTTCGGTGCAGGCATAGGCTTCAGGGGCATCAACAATGTGGGCGGCACTGTGACCAATGAAGGCACCATCAGGGCAAATAATGCACTCGGGGCGGCCTTTATCAACAGCAATTCAGGAGGAGAAGTATTCAACATGCCGTGTGCGAATATGCATACGAGTACTAACCGCCTCAACTGTGACCATCTGGTCAACGACGGGACCATCTTTGAATCCTCTGCTGAAAACTCAACCATCTCCGAAAACCATGGCGTAGTCTTTAACCTGGGTGGAGGCACCTTTACCATCGGTACTAATACAGGGCATGTCACTACTACATCCAATTATGGTGTGTGGACTGGTTGTACAAGCACTGCCATAGGTGTTGCTGACAACTGGGCCTATATCGAAAGCGTACCCAATGGAAATGATCAGATCATCATACCCTCTACTCCCCAGGGGGACAGATTCCCTATATCAACCGCCACCATCACCATGAACTCGCCTGGAGAAATGACCATCGAGCATGGCGCAACCTTTACCTGGAACGGTGTGACGGGCAATGCCCTGGCCAATTCAGGTATCGTCAATGTATATGGCGATCTTGTCATCAATGGGACCTCCAATTATGGCATTCGAAATGAAGCCACAGGAGTATTCACCAGCTTTGGAACAGCTACTATCAATATCAGCAATGTAGCAGATGCTGCATTCAGGAATGATGGCATGGCCACTATAGATGGTGTGGTGCAATTTACCAATGGCATTGCCAAAAATGGCATGATCAACTTTGGTACAGGCTATATCTGCGATAGCTTACTCTGGATCATCGGCAATACAGGGCTATCCGGCATAGTCAACAATGGCAACATGACCTCAATGGAAGGTTCAAGGATCGAAATATCCAATACCACCGAGCATGGGATCAACAATACAGGAAACTTTGCCAATACATCCATCATTGAGATAGGTCCGGGCATCAACGGTAATGGTATACAGACCTCAGGTATATTTGACACTAAGGCCCGGATCGATATCACAGGCGCCAATGCCGGATTGCTTATCAGTAATGGAGGTTCACTGAATATCAATCTCTGCGGGGAAGTCACCACCGATAGTAAAATAAATCTCAACGCAGGCGGTGTACTGACTAATGTAGGCCTGCTGACATCGCTTTATGAAGGAGGGATGCACAGCCTGTCAGGGCAGCTCACTAATAACGGCATCATACATGACATGCCGGAATCCTTCAACCCGGAAAGTGACAACATCACCAACAACGAGATCATCCTCCAACCTATCGCTACATGGCCTGGCGGGACATTCTCACCTGCATTTATTGGAGATCCGCCGTTTATGATAACCGTAGCCGGTAATGTGTTTACAGAGCCAGCGCAGGGAGATGACATCGGGACATATATTTCGGCGACTAACACCTTCAAGGATATCTCAGGCTACGGTGAGGGCACCTATCCATATGAAGCTGTATTCCACGGGTCCCCGCTCTGCCCTGACCTTCCTTTGATCATCATGGTCACCCTGGATGAGGATCTGACTCCGGATACAGACGGAGACGGCATACCTGACCTGGAAGACAATTGCCCCCAGGTCCCAAATCCACAACAGGTAGATACAGATGACGACGGCCTGGGCAATGCTTGTGATCCGGATGATGACAATGATGGCATCACTGACAGCAACGACAATTGTCCGCTCATCGTCAATGCGGATCAAGTGGATACCGATGATGATGGTAATGGGGATGCATGCGACAATGATGATGACAACGATGGCATCAGTGATGCAAACGACAATTGCCCGCTGACCCCTAATCAGGCACAGCATGACAATGACAGCGACGGTATGGGCAATGCCTGCGATGCTGATGATGACAATGACGGGATATTGGACAGCAACGACAACTGTTCCTTTGTGCCCAACACAGACCAGGAAGATTCAGATGATGATGGCTCTGGCAATGCATGTGATGATGACGATGACAATGATGGCATCACCGATATCGATGACAATTGTCCCCTTATCGCCAATCCTGCGCAGAATGACAATGACAATGATGGACAGGGAAATGCCTGCGATGCTGATGATGATAATGACGGCATCCCTGATACCAATGACAATTGTCCGTTGATCTCAAATATAGAGCAGGTAGATCAGGATGGCGATGGCCTGGGCAACGAATGCGATGAGGATGATGACAATGATGGTATCCCTGATACCATGGACAACTGTCCTTTCACTCCAAATCCCCTGCAACCTGATGCAGACAACGATGGAGCAGGCAATGCCTGTGACAATGATGATGACAATGATGGCATAGTCGATGTGGAAGATAATTGCCAGTTTACCCCTAATCCCGGCCAGGAAGACCAGGATGGTGACTTTATAGGAGATGCATGTGAAAATGATACTGACGGGGATGGCATCCTCAATGACGGTGACAACTGCCCAACGGTTCCTAACCCGGAACAGACTGATACGGATAGTGATGGTACAGGAGATGCATGTGAAAATGATTTAGATGGGGATGGCATCGCTGATGATGTGGACAATTGTCCGTCGATACCAAATACCGGCCAGGCTGACAATGACAATGACGGAGTGGGTAACGCATGCGATGAGGATGATGACAATGATGGTATCACCGACGTGGAAGACAACTGCCACTTTGTAGCCAATGCAGACCAGCAGGATACAGACCTCGATGGCCTTGGAAATGTGTGTGACGAAGACGATGACAATGATGAAATACCGGATACCGAAGACAACTGCCCGCTACAACCCAATCCGGCACAAAACGACAACGACAGTGACGGCACCGGAAATGTTTGCGACCCGGATGATGACAATGATGGCATCCTGGACATCAGTGACAATTGCCGCTTTATCCAAAACAGTGACCAGGCCGATAATGATGAGGACGGACTAGGCGATGCATGTGATGACGATGATGACAACGATGGCATACCAGATCTGACAGACAATTGCCCATTTGCGCCAAATGCAGACCAGCTCGATGCTGACGAAGATGGCGAAGGTGATGTGTGTGAAAATGACACTGATGGCGATGGCATACCGGATGCACTGGACAATTGTCCAACAGTATCAAACCCTATGCAAAACGACACCGATGGCGATGGAGCAGGCAATGCTTGTGATGAAGATGATGACAATGACCTCATACCTGATGTGTCAGACAACTGCCCACTGATAGTCAACAACGATCAGGCAGACCATGACGGAGATGGCCAGGGCGATGCTTGCGACAACGATGATGACAATGATACCATCGCGGACGTCAATGACAATTGTCCACTCCATCCTAATACAGACCAGGTTGATTCAGACCAGGACGGCTCAGGCAATGTATGTGATGACGATGACGACAATGATACCATCGAGGATGAAGCAGACAACTGCCCACTGGTACCCAATACAGATCAGGCGGATACCAATAGTGATGGCGTCGGCGATGCCTGCGAAAATGATATAGATGGCGATGGCATATCAGATACAGAAGATAACTGTCCGCAACATCCCAATACCGATCAGGCCGATCACGATCAGGATAGCATCGGGGATGTATGTGATGACGACGATGATAATGACGGCATACCTGATATTGCTGACAACTGTCCGCTCGATGCCAATCCTGACCAGGAAGATTCGGATGGCGATGGGCTCGGGGATATCTGCGATATCAATGCTGACCAGCGGGTCGATGACACGCAGGTCACTATCTGTCCGAATCCCGCAGACCAAACCGCCTATATCAAATGGAGCACTCCATCAATCGTCCCTGACCGCATAGTCTGCCATACCCAGCAGGGCACGAGTTTCGAACTCACTCCGGTTTGGAATGAAACGTTTGCAACGATTCTTACCAAAGACTTGCCAGCAGGGATGTATGTCCTCAGGCTATACCGAGGAAAGGATCATATCATGGATACCCGGGTGATCGTACTGCACAGCCGATAATCAAATAGACATCCCCGAAATAAAAATTGTCCTCATGAGATCGTTGTCTGTCATATCCATATTAGTCCTGCTTCCACTCTTCGCGTTTTCGCAAAACATTGAGGAGATCGGAAAGCATCCGGTTGGCCTGGCTGGATCAATTCGCCTGGCTACAGATTTCTATGATGTCAACGGCATCGACCCGAGACGAAGCCCTTCTTCATGGCAACTCAGCGGCAATGCGAGTTTCCAACTGGCAGGTATTTCATTTCCATTCTCATTCTCCTTCCGTGACCAACAGTTCAGCTATGGTGCTTCCTTCAATCAGTTTGGCATCAGTCCATACTACAAATGGATCACTGTCCATGCGGGATGGCGCAGCATGACCTTCTCGCCTTACACGCTTGCAGGCAGGACGTTCCTGGGCGGAGGCGTCGAATTGTCGCCAGGCAAGTTCAGATTGAGCGGCTTCTATGGAAAATTTAAGAACCTGCTCGCGGTGCAGGATTCCGTTGTCTACGGCGCATCATCGATTCCGATATATGATCGCATCGCCTATGGAGGAAAGATCGGATTCGGTACTGATCAAAGTTACTTTGACCTGATGGTCATCAAGGCATGGGATGACACCAACACGCCAGGTGTAGATGAGGACCAGCCTAATCCTTATTACTATGCCTATGAACCAAAGGAAAATGTCATCGTCGGTTCATCCTTCAAGATCAGGATCATTAAGAAAATAGACTTCTATGGCAATGTGGCAGCCAGTGGCTATACTGAAAACACTAACCTGGAATCGTTGTATACGCCAGATATAGAACATCTCGAAAATGTATATACGCTGAATGCATCTTCAAGGTTTGCCCTTGCTGGAGATGCTGGTTTGCGAATCCGGATCAAGCGTAATACGATCGGGCTGCAATACAAGCGGGTAGAGCCATTTTACAGCACGCTCACCACAGACTACTTCTACAACGATATCGAAAACATCACCGCGCAGTTCAGTACCGCTTCACGCAAAGGCCAGTTCAGATTTTCAGGAAATCTAGGATTTGAACACAATAACCTATACAATCACCAATCAGTGACCTCAACACGTGTGATCGGGGCCGCCAATGTCACCCTGATGCCGATCGATCCGCTGGTACTCTCCCTGCGTTACAGCAACTATACCCAAAACTCTGAATCCGGATTACAGGTCATCAACGACACACTGCGGCTGGCCACTACCTCTGCCAACTTTGGATTGATGGCCAACTACACCTTAGGTACATCGCGTGATAAGTCGATCGCATTCTATGCGGGCCGGACTACGATCACCGACAATAGTCCTGTCGAAAGATTGGACAACCTGACTACGGATATGATCAGCGCATCATATACCCAGATGTTTACCAATCTTGAATTGAGAGTTTCTCCCTCTATCAACTACAACAGCTACCACTATCCCTCCAGCCGGCAGGAACGGATAGGAGGAGGATTGACCGTCAGCAAAACATTCTTTGAAAAGAAAGTCAACCTGAGCCTTGGATCCAACTATAGCCGAAATGATATTGATGAGTTTAAAAACGGGTATTCGATTTCGAGCCGGGTTGGCATCGGATACACTCCATTCAAGTCAGGCACCTTCAATGTGAGCCTCCAGCATATCAGCAACCAGACGATTATTGAAGACGCCTTTTCAGAGATCCGCGGCAGAATACAGTACACTCAAAAACTTGGCTTTTGATCGCTATGAAAAAAACAATCACCTTCCTGCTGACTTTGCTCAGCCTCCCTTCGATCCTCAACGCACAGCGACCTCTGGAGATCATCGTCAATTTTCCCCCACCCTATCCGAGGGAATTTGCAGCCTATTACTATGCTCCTGATCTATACTCCCTGACGATCATCAACTATACGGAAAATGAACAGGAGATCTACCTCACGGGTGGACTATACGGAACTGACAATGGCGTCGTCACAAGAGTGAAACCTACCTATAAGCCGCCGACTGCATTTTCGATTCCTGCCTCCGGTGTGCGTGTGATCAGCGGCCTCGAACTCAGCGAGATCAATTCCACCATGGACTCCTCTGATATCGTCCTCAATGGAATCCCGATCACTGACCTCAATATCAGTGGCATGCTCCCTGAAGGCAACTATGTATTCTGCCTCACCGCCAGGGACTTCCAGACCGGTAAGGAACTTTCCGTTGGCTGTTCTTTTGAATTCAATATCTTCTATGCCGATCAGACAGAGATCACTATACCGATGGAAGAAGAAGTCATTCCGGAATTGCCCAATCCCTCTTTTCCCATCAATTGGTTTCTAAACCTGAGTGATCCGGTCAAGTACCAGGATATCAATTATGAGATGAAGATGATCGACCTGACCGAATACCAGGATCAGGACCTGATGCAGTTGTTTATGGATCCCGGAGTCCCACCCGTCCTGGAATTTGAAACTACATCAAACAACTACATGTACAATGGTATGGGAAGTGATCCGGACATGATACCCGGACACAAGTATGGTATCCGCATCCGCAGTACAGATGTCTCCAATGAAATCATCATCCCCAACGATGGCTATTCGGAAATACGCACCTTCTGGTATGCCTTCAATGACGAGGACGGCGATGGTGAAGAAGATGAAGAAGTGGTCATCTCTGAATGTGTGGAGACCTGCTACTTTACTGATAACATCCAGCGCAACAATAGCAATGAGGATGCGTTTGATATCATCTATATCGGCAACTTTGAGATCCATGATCCGGTCATCACCACGAGTGGCCCTTCCGGATACTATGGATCCGGTGTCATCCCCATCCCCTTTCTCAATGATGTCAAGCTCAATGTCACCTTCCAGGCTTTGAAGATCAACCGGCAAAACCGGGTATATGACGGTACTGCCATCGCCACTGAAGAAGACGTCAACAATATCTCCCTTTCTGATATACATCATGCGCTGTTTACAGATCATATCGAACCATCGCCACAGGACCTGGAAGCTATCACGCAAGGGATAGAAACCAGTCGTAGTGTATTGGACATGGCCAATGGCACTCCTACCAATGCTCCGCTTGGTTTAAAAGAATATATCCAGGGACGCGAGTTTACGATAGGCCTTACGGGGTTCACATTCGAAGCGGACCGGGCTTCCGTCAATGTGATTTCAGCGTTGAATCTATATTCCTTGTCACCAAACAAATGGCTCTCTATCGGAGCTACGGATGTGTGCCTTACACCAGGAGGATTCGGAGGAGAATACATCCTTGCGCAGGCCATTGATATGGACTTTAATGGCTATGGCGGACATACCTATACCATCTCCGGAGCCTATGGCAGTGAGGAGGAAGTCAAGAATGAAGCGTCCTACATCGAAGTAGATTGTGATGGCATCAAATCACTTGCGTTTCGCGGTGATGTGGCCTTCAACAGAGACCTGATCGTACCGGATCTTGAAAACGGACGTGTAGGAACAGGAAGAGTCGAGGGACATTTTGCCATGATCCTCGATCGCGAAGTGGCCCCTGAGGATAGTGAATATGGATACCGTGGCGACGAAATCACTCCGGGCCTTCACCTGATGTGTGGTGTAGCGATCGATCCTTTCCAACTCAAGGGCATCAGAGGATGGGGCTTCGAAGTGGAGGATGCATGGCTGGATCTCTCTGATGCAGACAATCCCCTCGACATCCATTTTCCGGAAGGGTACGATGGTGACGGCATCAATGTGGATCCTTCCATCTCCGCTACCTGGCAGGGCTTTTATCTGAAAACAATCAGGTTAAATGCGCCACCTAATTTTATGGGAGGCACACGTGCCGGTGCTGAAGTAGGCAATGTCATCCTTGACCCCAATATCACACTTGATATTGACATCGCAAACCTCATCGACAGGCGACAGGGGAATCTTGAGGGCTGGGGTATCTCATTGGATACTTTCCGCCTTCGTATCATCCAAAATGTCCTTGATGACAGTCGTGTCGCCGGCACTATCAATACGCCGATCATGGGCGAAGACAATTATATCCACTACGCCGCCACCTTTGACCTCAATGGAGAAGACCGATATAGCCTGATAGCACAGGTCTCTCCCGATGATCCGGTAGACATTCCCTTATCACTGGCCAGGGCTTCCTTGTGTGACAATTCATACATTCAGTTTGAGATTGATGGTGAAGACACTGAGCTTTCCACCTTCCTCAAAGGACAATTGGCAATCGATGTGCTCGCCGCAATGCCAGCCTCCATGCAGATACCGGAAGTGATCCCGGACTTCAAGGTCAAGCTCGCAGACTTTCAGTTGAACTACGACAAGGACGAAGGCTTCATCACCCCGGAGATGGTCAATGATGGCACAGGCAGTTCGTTTGGCTTCGGCCTTGCCCTTACACAATCATGTGGCGGAGAGGAATTAGACCTAACACAACCGTTGTGGGAATGGGATCAACCAAATCTCGAAGGATATGGAGAGCCCGAGGAATCTGATGCAGAACCATCTCCTCAGGAGACACTCGAAGGATTCCCCATTTCCTTTCAGGATATATCGCTCGGTTTTACAGGCAACTCTATTTCCATCAATTTCACGATCGACCTCTCCCTTGATGCAGCCATCGAAGGCTTTGGCATGAGCACTAACCTGGGTATCGTCAGCAACCTGACAAATGAACATGGGTTAGATCGCTTTGTGCCTGATAACCTGGTCTTCAATTGTGCGACCTTGAGGGGCCTGGCGATCGAACCGTTTGTCTTTAGCGGCCAGCTTTGCCTGACGCGTGCAGAGGATGGTACGACAGGGTTCTATGGCGGTATAGAGGTCGGGATTGGACCTGCATTCAACGTCACCATGAATGGTGCCTTTGGCCATGCCGGTGATCCTGATGACGGAGCTTTTGGTACGCCAGATTACTACGGTTACTGGATGATTGATGGCATGGTGCGGATGAGCCCCGGCATATTACTCACTCCTGTACCACCGGTTTTCTTCAATGGATTGGGTGGTGGATTCTATTACAATATGATCACGCCTGATATATCACCCAATGCATATGCATCGATCAATCCTGAAGCATCTGATGATCCACCTCCGATCTCCGATCTGTATATGTCACCCCCGGCACCCATCTTTGGCAGCAGGACGATCAAGCTGCGCACCAGCATGAGCCTGGCGCTTGATCAGTTCTTTATTGCTGATCCATATATCCAGGCTACTTTCAGTACAGATCATGGTCTGACTGCACTGGGATTTGGCGGAGAGTTCTGGTTGCTGAGTCCTACCTATAACATGAGGAATATGGCCAGGCTCTTTGGCGACCTGGACAACACACTTGAATTTATTCCTAGCGGAGATTCCAAGAAAACCATCTTGTCCGGGCAACTCTCACTGTTTGCCAATTTCCTTGATTCGCAAACTATGAAGCTGTACGGATCAGGGGTTAATAAAAAGTTCCTCGATTTCAGTTGGATCATTGCAGATGAAGAAGTATATCCACATCCATCCAACAGCGACGGCGATGCTATCTTCTGGCAGTTTAATGCGGGCAATCCGTATGAAGACAATATGCCTGGGTTGATATTTGATATTCCCGGATTTGGTGTGGATACCGATGGAGATGAAAAAGCAAATATCGGGGTCAGTGCAAGTGCTGGCGCAATGGGTTATTTTATGATCGGTCAGGATATCCCTGGATATCTGCCAGATCCCCCTGATGGCGTGACCGGACTCGGCAGTTCGAAGTCCACTGAAGAAGGTACATTCAGCGCAGGAGGATTGCAGCAAAACTCCTCACGTCCATCGATGAGTGCAGGCACCGGGGAAGGCATCGTCATGGGAGCACATGTGTGGGCGAGCTGTAGCATCAACGCTGTATTCTATGCAAGCTTCTCCCTCTTTGCAGGGATGGACCTGATGCTTTTTCACTCAGACAATATGAGTTGCTACTCATCCACTGGTGATCTCGTCACTGATCCCGGTATGGAAGGTTGGTACGGTATGGGACAAGCCTATGCCGGCATGGAAGGGACGATAGGGGCGAAAGGCAAACTCTTTGGCAAGGAGATCGACGTGCGGATCATGACCCTGACAGCCGCTATGATGTTGCAAGCCGGTGGTCCCGATCCGATGTGGCTTGATGGCAGGGCTGTGCTCACCTACAATCTGCTGATGGGGACCATCAAAGGCTCAGCACAGATGAGTGTTTCTGTTGGTGAGAAATGTGTTCCTCCTCGAACCAGTCCGTTTGATTTTCCGGTCATCCTCGACACCTATCCCAACGAAGGTGAAACCACACAGATCGATCCGTTTATCTCCCCGACAGCAACCTTTACGGTAGCAATCGATGATGAAATCAGTGTGCCCGATGTCAATGGCAATACCTACAGGTTGAAGCCACGGCTCAAAGAATTTTCACTGACACCACTCGATGCTAATTCAAATCCCGGTACTCAGGACGACCGCTATGAACAGCTGTCAGACGATGGCTACTCAGCGGTATACAATCCCGAAAAACCCCTGACAGGCGCAGGCCCTGATGTCGGTAAAAGGAAAAACTGGAGATACAAAGTGATCGTGGGTGCAGATGAATACAATCCACTGCTCGACATGTGGACGCCTGTCAGGATCAACAATGTGACCTGGGAAGAGAAAGTGGAAATTGAATTCAGGACAACAAAGTTGCCGGATTCTATCCCAGGTGATCTTATTCCAAAGACGGTCCCTTTTGTCAACCAGGAATTCTTTATGCAGGATGAAATCACTTCCCTTTCTCCGGGCAGGATCATGCTCCTCGACGACCTGGAGGATGATTACTTCTATGATGAAAAGGATGGAAAGGAATATGACTATTTCGCTGTCTTCAAACAATCCTCCAACCAGGAAGAAATCGCGCGCGAAAATCTGGAGTACATCAACTATCAGTGCATCTACAATATCCCTGCCCTCGAAAACAACAAGAAATATCTGGTCCAGATCATCCGCAAGCAAGTTCAGGCCGGCCAGGATATGTACATGCAGCTGGGCGCTATGAATGCAAACCGGGTAGTCTATGCAGCCTCATACTCCGAATTGCTCACCGATAGCATGAGCTTTAACTATACGGTTGAATCACCCGCACCGGATATAGACCCCCAATATCTGGTGGAGCCCGGAGAGACCCTCCTATACAGTTATTACTTCAACACCAGTGCATTTGACAGACTCGTTGACAAGATGGAAGGGGTCAATCTGACGGTCGAGCACAAGGACAACTTTTCAAAACTGATCTTTGATCACTTCGAAGGCTTCGATGTTTATGACATCGATGGATTGAAGACATATGATGAGCATGGCAACCTGGATGAATTCTACTCATCAGATCCATTGATCAGTATTGAAGACATGTTTACAAGCGAGTTTCATGACGATCTGACCATGCCCTTGATCGGCGAACAATATGTCCAATACCTCAATGAATATGCCGGAGAACACAATGGCGAGTATATGCAGGGCCCGGACATCGAAGAAGACAACTGGGCAGGTGGCGGCCTGGAAGGCGGAGGTGGTAACTTCTATGTAGGCCAATCTATATCAATGAACGGACTGGCCTATCATCCTCAGCCTGATCCTTACCTCGAGCTGGGCTCATCCTATGCCTATCCGTATCCAACAGGATTGTCACTATGTGTAGAATTCCCGGGCCTTCCACAGTTAAATTACGCCTGGTCACACTACAATGACCTGACCGAGTGGTTAAATGACAATGTCACCGATGGGGTTATCGAACCTGGAGAATCCAGTGTGCAAAACGCCTCCATGATGTTCAATCAGTACAATGTAAATCAGCCGATGTTCAGCTCCAATACTGCAGGTAGCCTGACCATCAAATACTTTGTGACGGAATACTGCATCCAGGATGCAGAGGAACTGACAGACCGGTTTGAATCCGCGCTTGACGGGGCTGCAGAAACACAGGACATCCATTGTTCGGACATGACGCCATACAATTGGACCAACTATCTGAATGCCCTTCAGACCATGATCACACGGCTGAGTACAAGTCAGCTGGTCAATGGCTTCAGCATGGGTGGTTTTGAAAACAGTATACGGTTCCGTGCCAACGAATCGTACCTCTACGGAAGTAATATTCCTGGCAGCAGGTATACCAAGACATTCACCACCAACGCTACAACGCTACAATATCAGACAGTACCTTTCACTCATCACTGATCCATGAAATCAACCGCAATCACTAAATCAAATGGTACCAAAAGGTATTGGAGCCAACTAGCCGCAGCGATCATACTGAACTTATCCTGGTGGTCTCAAATGCACGCTCAAGTGGCCATAGATACTGCAGCCATCCTCTCCAATGTGCAGACCATAAGCCTGGTGAGTAAGCACTACGGGGACAGTATCGCCCTGCGATGGGCTCCTGTAGATGCGGATACCTGGTACAAGTATCTGCATCGGCCATACCTGATCGCCAGGCGCGAAGTAGCGCCTAACCCCGGCAAATACGAGGTGATCAGTGACTCCATACGCCTGATGCCGGAAGTTGCGCTCGAACAACTTGCCTCTACACAACCTGATCACCCGTTGCTGATCGTGTTGCTCAACAATGCATACCGTGATTGGGAGAATTCGCTATACGATGGAGACATCTCAACCATGATGGAAAAAGCATCCAATTTTTCGAACCGCTGGTCGCTGACGCTCTTTGCAGCAGACAGTGATCCTGTAGTGGCCAATGCAGCCGGACTGAGATATGTTGATAAGCAGGTAAAGAAAGGTGTGACCTATGCATACAAGGTTTTCATCCCAGACACCTATATGGCCAGTGACCACAAAGTCGTGCACCCTAATATCCGGAAATTTATCCCAATGATCTACCAGGGATTCGAGCGCGATTCTGCATTAGTCATCCAGTGGCAAAAAATCATGCATGATGCCCACTATACGGCCTACTACATCGAGCGTGCAGAAGACAACAAGAACTTTATACGATTGAATGAAACGCCTTATGTGCAGGCATTCTCAAATGATCCGCAACTGCAGTCATCCTTCTATACATATACAGACCGTGTAGCCAATGGAAAGACCTACCAATACCGGATAGTCGGTCTTGATGCCTTTGGGGATGAGAGTAAACCTTCCACTACCGTCACGCTCAAGGCACGTGACCTTGAGCCTCCTCTGAAGCCGATGGTCAGTACCAAAGTGGATTCGTTGAGAAAAGGCGTAGTGATCCATTGGACACATCCAGATCCAAAAGATGTCAAGAAATATATGGTATGGTATAGTGAAGGAGGGAAGGATGCTGTGGTGATTTCAAAAATCCTCCCGTCGACTGATAGTATATTTTTTCATCAACCTGCAGATTTCAACGGCATGGGGCAGTATAGTGTAGCCTGTACGGATGCTAATGGGAATGTGAATATTTCTGATGAAAGCCTGATTCGCATCCCTGACTTTAGTCCTCCTGCTGCGCCAATGCATCTTGAGGCAACCACTGACAGTACCGGCCTGATCAGGGTGCGATGGGCTGAGGCTCAGGAAAAAGATATCATCGGATATTTTGTCTATGCTGCTGACGGGGATACGAGGCATTTTCACAGGCTGACACCCAGGCTCTATCCCTTCAGGCAGTATACGGATACAGTGGATATCTACTCACTGACGGAAATGAGATATTACACCGTTGTGGCCGTCGATGATGCGATGAACTATAGTCTGCATTCAGATACCCTTGAAGTAGAGCGGCCAGATGTAATGCCACCATCACCGGCATGGATCCAGTCCTACGAGGTATCAGATACCGCAGTCATATTGCATCTGGTACAAAGTAGCAGCAGGGACGTGCGCATGCATAGCTTGTTGAGAAAAACAGTACCTGACACCACATGGACAGTTATGGACACCTTACTCAGTCTTTCCCCCGATCCCACTTATACGGATACCAATATTGTCCAGGGTAAAACCTATGTATACACCCTGGTGGCCAGTGATGACAAAGGGTTGACCTCAAAAGTGATCAGTGAAAAACACATCCTGATCCCTATGTCAAGAAATCCTGCACAGCTCGGATGGACCATGGAGAAAGATACCGAAGGCATTCCTGTTATTCGGTGGAAGACTAGTGACATGGTCCAGGGAGTCCAGGTATTTCTGAAACAAGACAATCACTGGAACCTTGTCGGAGAGGCCGGTGCTACAGACATGCAATACAGGCTCAACAAATATAATGCAGAACCGGTCATGGCCAAGGTGGTCTATACCGATGGCAGCAAATCTAAAAGTATCCTGCTTACACAATAAATCATAAGCTATGTTCAAATACATTATACTCTTATCCATGCTCATCATTGCAGGGTGTGCGCGGGACAATGTCAATCCTGCAGATTATGCGGAGGGAAATGAAATAAGGCCTAACCAGTTTACCTTGAAGAATGAGACCTACATGCTGTCTGATGAGGACAAGGCCTATGTCAACGGACTCAATGATGAGGGATTGCTGGTGAGTAAGGACGCACCCTGGCTGGCTGAGATTCATGTGGGCTCAGTGCTTGTCAATACGGCCTCCTCACCGGGTGATACACTTGCATATTTCAGAAGAGTAACAGAAATAGTGGAGTTCCCTAACAATACTGCTGTTAAGACTGAGGATGTTAATCTCCATGAGGCTTTCAGCAGGTATATCATTGATTCACGCTCGGGTGAATATATCTATTCGAGAACCAACCTGTTTCCGGTAACGATAGAGTGCAAGCCACCTGCCCTGATGGGATGGGTTGGATTGAGCCTGGGCACTGTACCAAACATTGAAGGTGATATTACATTTGATGTGGACAGTACATATTTCACTGCACAATATGACTCTTCAGGAACCATCCCTTTTAAAATGAACATGCAGCTTAAGGACCTGCGTTTTAGTCTCTCAGGTGATATCCTCTTTAAAGGAAAAATAGCTGTTGGGCCTACTATTGATATTACCTCAGGGCCTATACCTGTGTTAACTATTGCTGAAACAGGACTGACCTTGTATGTCAATCCAAAAGCTAATTTTAAACTTAAAGTGGGGGGCGAAATACAATCCCCTCAATTGACACTGATTTCAGGGCCGCACAATTTTTCATTTGGATATGATGAAAGTAACATCGGTGACCCGGTCACCTATTCCATCAATCCTATGATTGTGCCGTCGGTAGTGCAGACTGCGGATTGGTCAGCCAAAGGAAGCGGAAGTGCAGAGGTACAGGTAGGGACTGATGTATTTTTAGGGATCACGGGATTGCCCAAACTTGCAAAGGCCGGAATATTTGCCTTCGGATATACAAGCGCGAAGGCTAGTCAAAAGGGAAACTTTACAGACTTACAACCCAGGGTTTCCTTTGACGCAGATCTCGGTATAGGTGCTAAAGTATTTGCGGAGCTGAGCTTCCTTGCCGATGAAAAGAGTTTTAATCCAACTGACGAATGGATCAATGCGACCGGGAAACTGGAATCGCCTGACCTCAAATTTGAAATCACCAAATGGCATCTTGATAACATTAATACTTGTGACAAGTACAATTCGGTATTGATGTTTACCGAAAACCTGCAAAGCGACAATGAAATCGCGCTGTCGGTAGATTGTCCCGGGTGTACAGGCTCCGGCTTCAAGGTATTTGTCAATGATGAGCCGATCCTGAATGGCATATCGTTTCCTTATAATCAGTCTGCCATCATCCCCTTGCCACCGGGTCTTGAACTACTCAATACAGTGGCTGTACAGGATGACAAATCTTATGGATGCTACCTCAAGGATGACTTCCTGGATCCGGAGTTATTCAATTCTAACTGTGTCAAATTTACGGATGCCAGGGATGGCAATGAGTATTGTTCGGTACAGATCGGAAACCAGACCTGGATGGGCGAAAATCTCCGCTATTCGGGAGGAGGCGCTATAGGCCACTGGTATCTTGACGAGGAGTCAGCTGATACGCTCCTGTTTGGCAGGCTATATACCTTTACCGAAGCCCTGGCTGGGGCAGAAGCGAATACTACATTCGGTACTAGGGTGATACGTGGGATTTGTCCACAAGGTTGGCATCTGCCTTCTAACACTGAATGGAATGAGCTGATCGCATTTCACAGCGGGGTAAACCTGGCGGGTAAAAAACTAAAAATCAATAGCCGCACGATCTGGCCATATGCGGACCTTGATCCTACCTCCACCTTCAATGCTGTCAGTGCCGGCGAGCACTATCCCTGGTTTGATAGCAACAACCTGAACGGGCCTATCTCCGGCAACCGATTTAACAAGACAATCTTTTGGACAAGCAATCGCGGCATGTATCCAAATGGCGACACCCCGCCATCCATCGTAGAAATCACACAAGACAACCTGATCATCGTGGGTGCGGCTTCACAGAGTCAGGGAAATTTCGGATCCATTGAACAGATTGGCTATTCCTGCCGATGCATTAAAGACTAGCATTCATCCAAAAACAAAGCTGCCGGTGAAGATCACCGGCAGCTTTATCAAAAGAAATGTATCCGAAAAACCAAAACGTTATTTCACTGCGAGGCCAATCATCGGCCGTACTTTTCCATAGGAGATAAACAAGCCTGTTCTGAGGTTGATCGTAAACAACCTGTATGCATCCTGTGTAGTATCATCTGATCCACCTAAGCTGCCTCCATATCCAGGCTGTGGTACACGGCTACGGCCGAATTGCACAGAAAAAGGAATATTGCTGTTGGTGATATCAAATCCGCCATCACCGGAAAACAAATAACCTGTCGATCCGACCAGTTGGAGTATACCATTTCCAGGGGATACTTGTTTGTAGAGATAACCTCCAGCGATGTCAACATCATATAAGGTAGTCCTTCCGGCAAGCAATGGACCATAGGCTACACTGTTGATGGCTGCTGAAAAAGAATTGATAGGTGAATCTACGCCTACTACAGCACCTGTGGTCGGGCTGATACGAATGTTTTGCCCACTATCTGTGATCACGCGGATCATATCATCTACCGGGCTGATATCAAATCCAACCATGCTCCCTGAAATAACAGGTGTAAACGGACTACCCACCGGAGTAGCTACACCAGTTACAGGATCGATCCTATAGATAATGTTATAGCTGGAAACTCCAAAGAGTTGTTTGTTCTTTGGACGTGTATCAATGGCCAGCATCACTTCATCGGTCCTGAGACCTGTGATGGCCACGGTGCCCTGATCTACAGCAGGAGGTCCTGAGAGCAGGTTGACAAGTTCATTGTTTGGGGTCAGGCCGATCAATGGTGTGTTTGGCAGGATACCACTCAGCAATCCGCGGGATTCGATCGGCGTATTGTCCAGGGGCTTAACACCTTCATCTGTTGAGCAGCCTGTAGTAAAGAGTAAACCAGTCAGCACAGCCGCTGAAATGTTGAATATTTTAATTCCGAGTCTCATATGTATAGTTTAAAATGGTTACAAATCAATATCCGGGTGAGACTGCAATACATTACATCAGGTGATAACTCTCCTGGGCGGGATGCAATGAAATAAAGAGGGATGCGTAATAAAAATACCCCTTTTAAACGAAGCCCGGGTATGAAAATTGAGATTTTTTAGCCTTTTGGGCCAAATGGCACGTATTTCAGGGTTTACACCTAGGGCCCAAATCGGGAAAAACCCAGGGATTTTGCCACCAAAGTTGTGGATGAAATGTAGGGGTTCAATATTTTGAACCCCTACATTTCATCCACAATGGGTTAAAACCATTGGCGTAAAAAAAAAGAGGCCCGTTATTCTCAGTAACGGACCTCCATTAGGTTGTTTCCGGGCTCATCACCAGGAAATCAGGTTGGTTCTACTCTTCTACAACTTCAAACTTGACAGTTGCTTGTACTGTTGGGTGGAAAGTGATGTTCGCTACATAGCTACCCAGCACTTTCACTTCTTCTGCCAATTCGATCTTCTTGCGGATCACTTCGATACCCATCTGATCCTTGAGGGCCTGCATGATCTGCACGTTGGTGACGCTACCGAAGATCTTTCCGGTAGTACCAGCCTTAGCACCGATACGTAATGTCTGGCCTTCCAGTTTGGCAGCAAGTACTTTGAAATCTGCAATACGCTCAGCTTCATGAGCGGCTTCATCAGCGCGAAGCTTTTCCAGCTTTGCCCTGTTGGTGGCATTGGCGGTCAGCGCCAGTTTGCCTGGGATGAGGTAATTGCGGGCATAACCCGGTTTTACACTCACCACTTCGTGACGCTCGCCAAGGGTATCAATGTCTTTTAATAATATTATTTCCATGATGTCTTTGTCGGTTGAGATAGATGAATTACTTCAATAAGTCCGTCACGAAAGGCAGCAGGGCAAGGTGACGTGCACGCTTGATTGCTTCTGATACCTTGCGCTGGTATTTGAGTGAGTTGCCGGTGATACGACGTGGGAGGATCTTGCCTTGTTCGTTGAGGAACTGGGCGAGAAAATCAGGATCCTTATAGTCGATATGACGGATGCCGAATTTTTTGAAGCGGCAGTATTTCTTGCGCATCTTCCCGATGTTCGGGTTGCTGAGAAACTTAATATCTTCTTGTGTTGCCATTTTTTTTTAGATTGAAATCGGTTAGGAATGAGGTCCGGAATTATTATTCTTCTTCTTCAACAATCTCCGGGATGGATACGTCAGGCACCTTAGCGGTAGGCACAGGTGCTACGTCAGCAGGCTTGGCTGCTTTCTTCTTCAACCGAGTTACTTTCTTAATGAGTCCTCCACGCTTGTCCTCATTGTACTTCACGCCGAACTTGTCGAGTGAGATGGTGAGGTAACGCATGATACGTTCGTCACGGCGAAGGGCCAGTTCTATCGGGGCAATGCCTTCGCCGGTTTCAGCAGCGAATTCGATAGTGTAGTAGATGCCTGAATTGCGCTTGTTGAGCGGGTAGGCGAGTTGCTTGAGGCCACCGTCTTCAACATGGACGATGGTGCAACCTTGTTTTTTCACTTGATCCTCATATGTCTGTCTTACGGATTGGATCTCCTCATTAGACAAAACAGGATCGACAATGAATGTTAATTCATAATGCCGCATGGCGTTTGCTTGGATTTGTAGCCTGCACACTCCCGGGGGCTGCAAGCGCGTTTAAAAAATGAAATTATGTCAAAAATGGGCGGCAAAGATAAGGAAAAGAGCCGTTTATGCAAATATTGAGGTTAAATTTTACCTGACACTTGCCAACGGCATCGCCCGATCCATATCCCCGGCGAGGATAGGACTCTGCAGATTGCCTGAATATTCCCGGACATTGCCATAGACATAGGTATAGAGTTCGTCGAGGGTTATGATTTTATCTTTATTTGTATCTCCCTGTCCTTTAAGCCCTTCGATCAGGTAATGGCTGAATATACCCTGCCTCAGCCCCAGGGACTCCAACGAATACTCCTCACTCTTACTGGATAGGAGGAAGGCTGTTCCGCCTCCGCTGGCTGAAAGTTTTTTGTAAAAAAGATCTACGGATTCAAACATCGGAGACTTGGCTGCCAGCAGGGACCCGGCATAGCAGGCATCGGCAATCACCAGTTTTTGCCTGGCCTGGCATACGCTAAGGCGGGTCTTGATATCCTCATACTCTACCCTGTTGCGGTAACCGTCACTGTCAGTGGGGACAAAACAGCCTTGCAGTCCATGGCCTGCCAGATAGACCAGGACTTCGTCTTCGGGGCCTGCCATGGCGATGATATCATCCAGGCTTTTATAGATATTGTCCCCAATGGCGCTCTCATCGATCAGGATGCGGATATGGTCTTCGGGCACTGCCCCACCCTCCGGGCTCTTGAGGAAAGCGTAGACCCGGTAAGCATCATCATCGGTATACTTGAGCGATTCGAAGTGATCATATCTGGAGGCACCCACGATCAGGGCATAGATATTGACCCCTTCGGCATAGGCGGTCTTTGATTCAGGTACGGCCTGCGTTTTTTGTTCGATATACTTACCATCTTCCCAATCACCGGAGAGGACGAGGCCATTGGAATAGGTATAGTCCCCTTTACCTGCGGGCCTTCCATTTCTCCAGCGGCCTTTATAGACTTCGCCATTGACATATTTACATATACCCTCTCCATCCGGCAGGCCATTGAGAAAAAAACCTGTGTACACTGATCCGTCCTCAAAGACCATCCGGCCCTTGCCTGATCCGCAGGGGACGAGGTTGCAATCTGCCAGATATTCCTTGTCGTCTACGGTCGTCACTTCCTTTTGAGCGCTAAAACCCTTGCTGGTCCAATAACCCTTCGTTTTCTGGCCACCGGCCTGCACATAGGTCCCCCCGGCATTGTTGATGCCCTTGTCCCATACCCCTTCAAAATATCCTCCTGTGGTATCATATACCCTTGCCGTACCATTGAGCAGGTTGTTGGCAAACGTACCCTGGTAACTCAATCCATCGATGGTATTGAGGATGCCCTCTCCTTCGCGCTTGTTCATCTTCCAGTACCCACGGTAGACATCACCATTGGCAAAGATGAGCGTTCCCAGGCCGTGGATCTTGCCATAGGACATCTCGCCCTCGTAGATGGCGCCATTGCGAAACTGGTACTTACTGGGGCCGTTCTGGCAATCACCGGAGAGGCACTGGGCGGAAAGGGTGTTGAGGAAGAGGCACACAAAGGCCATGAATAAACCTGATCTGATCATAAGGCGTTGATTTTTAAAACACTAAAGGGATGCAGATGTACAGGTCCGTTATCGCAGCAGATTTGATGGAAAATGCGGATTCAGGATATAAAACTTATTTTTGCACCTCAATATTATATCCAACGACTATGAAAAAGATGCATTTTATTTCTCTCCTCCTCATCGGTTCGACTATTTGGTTTTCCTGCAAGCCAGCGGCTACCACTGCTCCGGCTGATGAGAATTCATTTGGTGCCGGTGTTACCATGCCGGACTCCGCCCTGACTTTTGCGGATGTCAATGCCCAGCTTGCTACTGTTGATTCGGTCAACGTGATCATGAGGGCTAAGGTCTCTGACGTATGCCAGGCCAAAGGCTGCTGGATGAATATCGTCGATCCTTCCGGTGCTACGGCTGATGAGATCTTCGTACAGTTCCAGGACTATGGCTTCTTTATGCCAAAGGATATCGCCGGCCGAGAAGTCATCGTACAGGGCAAAGCCTACAAACAAGAGACCACCGTTGAAGAACTCAAGCACTATGCAGAAGATGCAGGTAAGACTGCTGAAGAAATCGCCGCGATTACTGAACCAGTGATGGAGAAGAAGTTTATGGCGACAGGAGTTGTCCTGGTGAAATAATCTGTGATCGAGTGATCTGTGATCGAGTGATCAAAAAAAGGAGCGTTGATGTCAATGCTCCTTTTTTTGTTGATGGT
>WBZX01001063.1_pt1 | contig 21976 bp, 13 predicted proteins | sample 5204211 | NCBI WGS metagenome assembly WBZX01 (sample SAMN12344362, study PRJNA552823) | activated sludge metagenome | biome: Activated sludge suspended growth; feature: Nitrification reactor; material: Wastewater; isolation source: activated sludge from nitrification reactor of wastewater... | reverse complement strand
CTATATCCTCGATATGTTCCCCTACCCCAGTGGCTCGGGGTTGCACGTTGGCCATCCCGAAGGCTACACCGCTACTGACATCCTGGCTCGCTACAAGCGAATGCTGGGGTTCAACGTCCTGCACCCGATGGGCTGGGATGCATTCGGCTTGCCTGCGGAACAGTTCGCCATCGAATACGGTACGCATCCACGTGAGACGACACAGAAGAACATTAACACCTTCCGTCGTCAGATAAAGTCGCTAGGCTTCAGCTACGACTGGAACAGGGAGGTTGATACCACCGATCCCAAGTATTTCAAATGGACCCAGTGGATCTTCCTGGTTCTCTACAACACCTGGTTCGATGCTGCGACGAACAAAGGCCGACCCATTGCAGAGTTGCCCATTCCCGATGCGGTAAAATCACAAGGTGAGAAGGCGATTGCCGTGTATCGCGATCAGCATCGCCTGGTCTATGAACACTACTCTCCAGTAAACTGGTGCCCCGCCCTCGGCACCGTACTGGCCAACGAAGAAGTCATCGATGGCAAATCCGAACGAGGCAACCATCCAGTACAACGCTTGCCACTCCGTCAATGGATGATGCGCATCACCTCCTACGCCGGCCGCTTGCTGAGCGACCTAGATACCCTCGATTGGTCACCTGCACTGAAAGAGATGCAACGCAACTGGATCGGCCAGAGCGAAGGAGCGGAAGTTAAGTTCAAGCTCGCTTCTCCCCTCTCCCTCAAGGGGAGAGGGGCCGGGGGTGAGGGGCTTAGCGTGAGAGTGTTCACGACCCGCCCCGATACGCTCTTCGGCGCCACCTACATGGTGTTGTCACCAGAACACCCACTGGTAGAGAGCATCACCACGCCAGAACAGAAAGCTGCCGTCGAAGACTACCAGAAGCAGGCTTCCTTCAAGAGCGATCTGGAGCGCACCGAACTAGCCAAGACCAAGACAGGCGTGTTCACCGGTGCCTATGCCGTCAATCCGGTGAATGGGAAAGAGATCCCCATCTGGATCGCTGATTACGTCCTCATCAGCTATGGCACCGGGGCCATCATGGCGGTGCCTGGGCATGATGAGCGGGACTTTGAGTTTGCAGAAAAGTACCAGATTCCCATCGTGCGAGTCGTGAGGTCCAAAGATCAGACTGCGGAAACGCCACTTGCTGCACCCGAGTGTGAAGAAGGCATCGCCTGTAATTCCGGAATGCTTGATGGCCTGCCCACCGCCGAAGCGAAGAAGAAGATCATCGATTGGCTGGAAGCCCAGTCGCTGGGTACCAGACGCATCAACTACAAGCTCCGCGATTGGCTCTTCAGTCGCCAGCGGTACTGGGGCGAACCGTTCCCGCTGCTGCACCGGCTGGATGCCAATGGTGAGCCTGATGGCGTGATCGAACCGCTCGAAGCGAATGACTTGCCACTCACGCTGCCTGACATGCTCGACTACAAACCTTCGGGGAAGCCTGAACCACCGCTGGGCAAGGCAACCGACTGGCTCACCGTCGTGCAGAATGGCCACAAGTACCGTCGTGAACTCAACACCATGCCTCAGTGGGCCGGGTCGTGCTGGTACTATCTGCGCTACATCGATCCCAACAACAGCCAGGCTTTTCTTGATCCGGTCAAAGAGAAGTACTGGATGCCTGTCGATCTTTATGTCGGCGGAGCAGAGCATGCGGTGCTGCACCTGCTCTATGCGCGCTTCTGGCACAAAGTCCTCTTCGACCGTGGCCACGTTTCTACTGCTGAACCATTCCAGCGACTGGTGAATCAGGGCATGATCCTCGGGCAAATGGAGTTCTACATCTCCAAAAAGCAGTATGAGGTGAACCAGGAGCTAATCAACAAAAACAATCTCATCGCTGTGCAACAAGGGTCAGGCGATGATGCTGTCTTCATTCTGAAGAATAAGCCTGTCATTGCTGATGCTAAGCCAAGCGACCTTGATGAAGATCAGATAGAGAAGCGAAAGGGCTCGTATTTTCTTAAAGGAACGGAACTTCCTTTGATCGGTAAAGCCGACAAGATGTCGAAGGCTCGAGGCAACGTCATCAACCCTGATGATGTAGTGAAGGACTACGGTGCTGACTCACTGCGCCTCTACGAAATGTTCATGGGCCCGCTGGAAGCGACCAAGCCCTGGAACATGCAGGGTGTCGAAGGGGTCTACCGCTTCCTCTCCCGTTGCTGGCGGCTCATTGTCGATGACCAGAGCGAGACGAGTGTTCTCTCACCTGCAGTCAAAGATGTGCAGCCTGACGAAGAGACAGCCCGCAAACTGCATGGCACGATCAAGAAAGTGACCGAAGATCTCGATCGCATGCAGTTCAACACTGCCATCTCCGCACTGATGGAGTTGAGTAACTATCTGGCCAAGCTGGAAGTACGCCCAAAATCTGTGCTGGAGACGATGACGTTGCTGCTGGCTCCGTTCGCCCCGCATTGTGCGGAAGAACTCTGGAGCATCCTTGGTCATGCGCCAACGCTGGCATACGAACCCTGGCCGAAGTATGATGTAGCTCTGACGGTGGCTTCGGTGATCGAGGTTCCTGTACAGATCAACGGCAAGCTGCGAAGCAAAGTGATGGTGCCCACCGGAGCAGATCAGGAAGCCTGCAAGAGTGCAGCCCTTGCTGATGAACGCATTCAGGAACTGCTCGTCGATAAGACGATCAAGAAAGCCATCGTGGTGCCGGGTAAGCTGGTCAACTTCGTGGTGGGATAAAGGGGAATGCCATGGCTAGTGCAATTGCATGCGAGTTGGGCAAGAAGAAGTGCGTCCCCTGCGAAGGTGGCGTGCAGCCCTTGCCCAAAGCTGAAGTAGATCGGTTGCTCGCCGGCCTACCAGGTTGGAAGCTCACCGACGATGGCAAAGCCATCCGTCGCTCCTGGAAGTGCAAAGACTTTGTGACCGCCCTGCAGTTCTTCAACGATGTTGGCAAGATTGCCGAAGCCGAAGATCATCACCCCGATCTGCATCTCACCGGTTACCGCATGGCAGCCATCGAGATGACTACCCACGCCATCGGCGGCCTCAGCGAGAATGACTTCATCCTGGCTGCGAAGATAGATGAGGTTCAGGCATAGTACCCATCTCGCTCCGCCGAGATGCGCGAGAGAAAGTCTCGCCACGGTATAATGGCAAGCACGAAAGCTGGCGTTAGCTTGCTTCGGATGAAATCACAACTCACCACGACATCTCTTCACGCATCTCGGCGGAGCGAGATGGCTACTTTCTTCGCTCAATCCCTGCCAGGCTCAACTGTATCTCCTTCGTATCCGCTGCCTTCACCACCTTCTGAGTGAGCTTGTCAATCAGCTTGCGCTCGATGGAAGGTTTCAGTTGATTGACCGCATCGACAGTCCATTCGCCGATGACTTTGGCAACAGAACCTCCGAGGCCGGGGACGTGCTTGAACTTGAGTTCGCCGTAGCTGGCCTTGGCTTCCGAGACACGCAAACGATAGCGGATGGTGGGCAGATAACTGCTGGATGGTTCGATGACGAGTTTCGATTCGCAGGTCAGACGTAGTCTCACTTTCGCGCTGCCACGGGCGCTACCATCGAAGAGCTTGATGCCTGCATTCCAGTTCTGCTGGGTGACATCGAAGTTGAGATCAGCTTGGATGAGCAATTCGAACTGCAGGGTATTGTTGCCGATGTTCTTCATGTCGTTGATGTCAAGCGAGAGATGATCGCTTGCCGGTTGTTGCAGTGTCACCTGGTACTTCCGCCAGGTGCCCTGGTTCTTCTGGGTGTACTGGAGTTCGGGCTTGGGCTTCCACTTGATGCCATTGACAGCCTCAGCAGTATCACCCCAGTGGCTTTTGCCTTCATACAGTGGCACAGGCAGGTTTGAGAAGACTGCAGATTCCAAGGCCTTCTGGAACTGAGCAACCTTCTCGGGGGCGATGGGTTTGGGGTCACTTTGACAAAGAAGCAGCAGTATTATCCATTCCATGTTGGTATTCCTCTGCTTGTATTGATCGTGACAATCGTGATGAGCACCAGATAAGGGTAGGCATGCACAGCATGCCCTACAGATGGGGCTGCTGCTAATATAATCTCATTCACTCTATTCCTACCAGTCGAGTTGATGATGTCACAGACCACTGCTCCCGAAGAGGCTTCCCGTTACCTGCGTGGCACCCGTGTCCCTACCCTGCTCTTCGTTAACAGCACCGAAGCTTCCCGTCATGTCGCACTCATGATCGAAAGCTTGATTCGTCAGAACAACTCGGCTGGACGTTCAACCGTACTCGGTTTGGCCACCGGTTCAACTCCCATCGGTCTCTATCGTGAACTCATCAAGCGGCATCGGGAAGCCCAACTCGACTTCAGTCGGGTGGTGACGTTCAACCTCGATGAATACTACCCGATGGACCCGAAGGATTCGCACAGCTACCACGCCTGGATGCACGCCAACTTCTTCCAGCACGTCAACATCCGGCCTGAGAACATCCACATCCCCGATGGTACCATCGCCCCAGAGAAGGTAGATGAATACTGCGACCGCTACGAAGGCATGATCAAACGCGCAGGCGGTATTGATATCCAGATCCTGGGCATCGGTCGCTCAGGTCACATCGGCTTCAACGAACCAGGTTCGACCGATACCAGCCGCACGCGCTTGATCTCGCTCGATACCGTCACTCGCCGCGATGCAGCCAGCAGTTTCTTCGGCATCGAGAACGTGCCTCACCAGGCCATTACAATGGGTGTGGGGACGATCCTCGAAGCCCGTCGGGTCGTGCTATTGGCCTTCGGTGAACACAAGGCACCGATCCTCAAGCCAGCAGTAGAACACAAGCCCACCCCAGCGGTGACAGCGAGCTTCCTGCAACAGCACAAGGAAATCACCTTCTGTGTCGATGAAGCAGCAGCCAATGATCTGACTGCGGTAAAGACACCCTGGGCCGTGGGACAGGTGAACTGGACACCAAGCCTGATCCGTAAGGCCGTCGTCTGGCTCTCGCTCGAATCGAAGAAGCCATTGTTGTTGTTGACCGATGAGGACTTCCGCAACCACGAACTCTACAGCTTGCTTCGTGAACACGGCCCCGCACCGAAACTGGCTCGCCGAGTGTTCGATGAGATGGCTGCCACGATCACCTATGATCCAGGCACGACGTTCCGTGCAGCGACCGGTGAACCAGCCAAGAAGGTGCTCTGCTTCAGCCCGCACCCCGATGACGATGTCATCAGCATGGGTGGCACGCTCATTCACCTGGTTGGGCATGGCCATGAAGTACACATCGCCTACATGACCAGCGGGAACATAGCGGTCTTCGATCATGATGCCCTGCGGTTTGCCGACTTCATTGCCGAGTTCAACAAGCATGCCGGGATTGATCCGCAGAAGTCGAAGCAAGTCACCGATCAGATTCGAGATCAACTGAACGCCAAGAAGCCCGGTCAGCGTGATTCAGCAGAAGCGTTGTTCATCAAAGCACTCATTCGTTCCACGGAAGCCCGAGCGGGGGCGCTGAGCGTGGGTATCCCTCCTGAACAACTCCACTTCATGGACATGCCTTTCTACCGCACCGGCACCATCACCAAGATGCCTATCGGCCCGGAAGATGTGAAGGTGACTGCTGATCTCATTCGCCAACTCAATCCAGCTCAGATTTACATGGCTGGCGATCTTTCCGATCCGCACGGTACGCATCGCTTGTGTGCTGATGCCATCCTGGCGGCCGTGACAGAGTTGCAGAAGGAAGGGCTCGCCCCCGAAGTCTGGCTCTATCGTGGAGCCTGGCAGGAATGGGAACCACACGAAGTCGATCGCGTGGTACCTATCAACCCGGACGACATGGAACTCAAGAAGCAGTCAATCTTCAAGCACCAGTCGCAGAAGGATCGAGCAATGTTCCCCGGTGGAACCGACGAACGGGAGTTCTGGCAGCGAGCCGAGCAGCGAAATCGCCACACTGCTGCTTTGTATGATCAGTTAGGCTTGCCCCAGTTCTACGCCCTCGAAGGGCTGGTGCTCTGGCGGGGTGAGGGACTCTAGCACCTGTAGCGGAACTCGCCAAGAGTTCCGTTACACATGTGATGAGCGTCACGCACTACCCAATACCAGCCAAGCTCAGCATATTCCCATACCGTGCCAGCACTGCAGCACGAATGCCAGCATGTTCAGGAGCCTGCAAGCCCGGGTCACGCTGGATCAGTTCCAATGCGTCATGCCTTGCAAGCGACAAGAGTTCGGCATCACGAACCGGGTTGGCGATCTTCAGCTCCCCTGCCCCGTGCTGCCGAGTGCCGAAGAACTCACCCATGCCTCGCAGTTCTAGATCCTTCTCAGCCAGCAAGAAACCATCGACGGTCTTGCAGAAGAACTTGAGCCGGTCTTTAGCTTCGGGTGTGGCTGTGTTGGCGAACAGATAACATTCACCAGCAACCGGTCCACGACTGACTCGGCCACGAAGCTGATGCAGTTGTGACATGCCAAACCTCTCGGCATGTTCAATCACCATCATGGTTGCATTGGAGATGTCCACGCCCACTTCAATCACCGTGGTTGACACCAGGCAGTCAATCTCCTTGTTGGAGAACTGAGTCATCACCGCATCCTTGCTACGGTCATCCATGCGACCATGCAGGATACCGACCCGCATGCCCTGGAATGGCCCATCGCTGAGGAGCTTGGCGGTATCGATGGCACCCTTGAGATCATTGTCGGCTGATTCCTCCACCATGGGACAGACGACATAAAGCTGTCGGCCTTTCTTCATCTGTTCCACCAGATGGGTCATCAACTCAGCCCGTTCCTCTTCTGGTGTCCAAGTCGTCTTCACTGGCTTACGTCCGGGAGGCAAGTCGCGAATGACAGCAATATCGAGATCGCCAAAGACGGTCAGGGCAATGCTGCGCGGGATGGGGGTGGCAGTCATTACCAGGTAATGGGGGTCGAGCCCTTTGTGACGAATGGTTGCCCGCTGGTTCACGCCAAAGCGATGCTGTTCATCAATGACGACGAGACCCAGGTTGCTGAACTCAATGTCGTTCTGAATGAGCGCCTGGGTGCCGATGACGATGTCGATCTGGCCCCGCTTGATTTCGCCAAGTGCAACCCGTCGATCATGTTCCGACATGCCACCGACGAGGAACTCCATGCGTACTTTGCTGTTGCTCAGATATTTGTTCAGCGTTCGCCAGTGCTGTCTGGCCAGCACTTCAGTAGGAGCCATGAGGGCAGCCTGGTGTTTGTTAGCGACAGCAACGAGCATGGCATAGACCGCCACCGCTGTTTTACCTGCACCTACGTCTGCCTGTAGCAGTCGCCTCATCGGCCGTTCTTTGGAGAGATCATCGCAGATCTGGTGAACTGCATTCTCCTGCCCTTTCGTGAGATCGAAAGGAAGCAGCTTGCGGATGCGTTCATCGACAAGACGTGACCTTGGTAGTGGTACAGCCTTGGAAATCACCTGCTGGTCACGTCGCTGCAAGCCGAGGGCGACTTGTAGCACCAGCAGCTCGTCATAAGCCAATCGCTTGCGGCCTGTCTCTGCTTCGCCCATCGTATTGGGAATGTGGATCGCTTTAAGAGCGTCAGCTACTCGAGGCAAGCTGTGCCTCGACAGCAGCACAGCAGGCACGATCTCACGCACCGCTGCTGCATAGCGATTGACCACCTCACGTTGGATTCGCCTCATCGCTTCGGCGTGCAGACCTTCGGTCAGACCGTAGAGTGGCAGCACCTCGGATGATTCATCGGCCATCGTGGCCTGATCGACAGGGCGCAGGCGGGGGTTGTTCATTTGCCAATGGCCCCGATACCGGCGGGGTTTGCCAGTACAGGCGACGAGCATGCCGTAGCGAAGACGATTGGAGACGAAGGGTTGATTGAAATACACCGCCTCCAGCACCGTCGATCCGCCATCGCTGAGTACGATGCTGACCATTTCCTTACCACTGTTGGTGGTACGCCCTTCGATCTCGACAACCTCGCCGATAATCGTCTGGGCTTCATCGTTCTGCTTGAGGTCAACAATCTTGAGCCGGTTGGTGAGTGCTTCGTAGGCCCGAGGCAAATAGAACAGCAGATCGCCAACCGTGAGCAAGTTTAGCTTCAGTAGCTTCTCATATCGCTGCGGCCCTACTCCTTTGACGAACTGGGAGGACGATGCAAGCGGGTTTTCGGAGCTAGGTGATAAGACATCTGGCATGGTGTTCTTAGCAACGAAGTTACTTGAACATTATCCTATGACTGTCATGTCAGCGAGGACTCCAATGCTAAAAGACCTTATGACCGTTGGAATTATGAAATCCAACTGAATTCTTGACTTCAATATCAATAATGCTTGCATTTGCAATATTTTTGTTATACTGGGTAGTCTAGCTTGGCTCTAACCCCCATATGAGCTATGCAAGTTCCAGATAAAGGCTTTTGATGAGTTCCTCTGCACTTTCGCTTGCCCAGCGAACGGAAAGAAACCACACTGTTGATTCATTCCGCGGATTTGCTTCTGTTTCAGTTGTGTTCTCGCATGTCTATGCCCAGGTGAGTCTGGCAGGATTTCCAGCCAGTCAGCAGTTTAACGAGACCATGGGACAATCTCTCCGCTACTTGTTTCAAGGCTCGTCGGTGTATTTCATGATCATCACGGGCTTTATGCTCGCCAGCCAACTGCCTCGGTGGTGCAAGTCAAAAGATGGTCTCTTCATTCAGGCAGTGCAGCGAACAACCAAGATCTTGACTATCTATTGGGCTGCACTGTTCATACTGATTGCTATTAACCTGCTTCGAAAACTGTTCGTTGGTAACATGTGGGTACCTGCAACCGCCAGCGATGTCCTGTCCCAGTTTCTCTTCCTGACCAACTTTCAAACCACACCACTCTATATTCCGCCAGCCTGGTACCTACAGGCTGACATCATCATCTTCACACTGGTTGTGACTTCTTATGTCATGTGGAATCAACTGACTGATGCTTGGCGAATCCGCCTCAAGCCTCTGATGTTTCTCGGCGCAATACCTCTGCTTGGATTAATGCTCTACATCGAAGCACTGGGGCTAACGACTGATCTCTCGCTGTCAGTTGTTCGCCTGATGCTCTACTTTAGCCTTGGATTTCTAGCTTACCACTCGCAGCAACACAAGTCAGCACTTCTTGCGTTCATAGTCGTTGTGGTAGCGATGTTGATCTGTAACGATTGGACCTCAATGTCCCGCCGGTTTTACACCAACACCTCGATTGTTCTGGCTTTCATTTTTGTACTAAGTCGCTATTCAACATCCATCTCCTCGATGTTCAATCAGCCCTGGATGAAAAATCTCTATCGTCTGAACTTTGCGATATTCCTGCTTCACTGGTTTACCCTTATTGTCGGGATTTCTCTTGCCCGTCATCTAGCCCCGAATTCTATGCTGGGACTTGCCGTGGTGATAGCTTTCACACTAGTTCTGTTGTTCTTGCTTGCCACACTGTTTGAACGCTATGTACAACAGCCATTGCTCCACTGGCACAATCAGGCTTGGGCTTTTTGGCTGAGTGAAGCATCACGCGAACTGGTACAGCCAGTTCAACCAGCCAATGTGGTGATAGTTCAGTGATAAGGTGGGTTGCTATCAAAAGCTAGTCGCCAACCCCATTATGAACCACCAATAGAACCAGCTTAGTGCAGCTATCCAGACTGCTGGTGCAATAATCAGGATCCATGAAATTGGTACGCTGTCTTCCTTTTTCATATTGATAAGGATCAATATCAGCGCCACAGGAAATATTGTGCCTATCAGCTGACAAATCCCTGTTGCAACAAAGTGCAGAGCTAGCATGGGATTGATCAGTAACATTCCAACAAGCACTACTGGATACCCCAGGCACATGATGAGCAGCCAGGAATGTACTCGATCAGCGAGGCGTTCAGTATTAGTGGCTTCAGGCTCATGCTCTTGTTGATGCATGTTCATCAATCCTTCCTGCCTGACTTCATATAGTGACGATAACCACATCGGATTCTGGTAGCAACCATGAAACATCTGCTTGTCGTCGCTAGCCTCATCGTAATCACATTTGTTGCCACAGCAGAGGATAAGCCCTTCGTTCTGCCCCCTGCTGCTCTCAAAATGTACGATGCCCTCGAAGAGCACACGCTTGCCAACGGGCTGAAGGTCTACCTCTTACCTGTGCCAGGCTCTCCCGTTGTCACCATGATGACAGCATTCAAGGCTGGCTCCTGCGATGAAGATAAGACTGCCACAGGTCTGGCCCACTATCTGGAACACCTGCTCTTCAAAGGCACTTCTCGTCTGAAACCAGGCGACATCGATCGCATGACCCAGCGTTCCGGTGGATCGAACAACGCCTACACCAACCACGACATTACGAACTATCATTTCGACTTTGCTGCTGACCGCTGGGAGACAGCTCTTGAAATCGAAGCAGAGCGGATGCGTGGCACCCTCATCGATGCAGCCCATGAATTTGAACAGGAAAAAGGGGCAGTCATCGAAGAACTGGCAAGGAATGAAGACACTCCCTGGGACCTGGAAGAGAAGGCACTCTTACCGCTTCTCTTCGGCAAGCCTTCACCCTATGGCCATCCAATTATTGGTGAACGTGAACACGTACGTGGGGCCAGCGCTGGAGTTATCACCGGCTTCTACAACAAGTGGTATCACCCGAACAACTGCAGCGTCATTCTCGCTGGTGGTTTTGATCCAGCTGTGGCATTGGCCAAGCTCAAAGCCAAGCTCGAATCGATACCAAAAGCTGAACTTCCTGCTCGCAAAGAGTGGCCGAAGGAACTCCCTGCACGACCTGCACGAACCGAGTTCGTGTCGAAGTTTCCCACTGCCCGGATGATGATGGGCTTCGTCACGATTCCACAAGGCCATGCGGATGAATCAGCACTCGATCTCGCCAGCATGATTCTGGCCAGTGGCAAGACCAGCCGTCTCTATAAGCGACTGGTGTTGGAAGAGCGTATTGCCATTGAAGTGGGTGCATCACATTCCCCCGGACGATACCCCGGCTGGCTAGGCATCCAGGTTGAACTCCTGCCCGGGAAGGATAGAGCCAAGGCGGAGAAGATCATCCTTGAAGAGATTGCAAAGCTTGCCACTACACCCGTACCTGCTGCAGAGTTGGCTCGAAATCAGAGGCTCCTGATCAGTCAGTCTATCTTCGGTCGTGAAAGTATTCACAACCTGGCAGATAGCATCGCTCAGGTGGTCATTAATCAATCGGTGGATGCTCTCAAGAAGCAGTTCAGCCTGTGGGCGGCGGTCACTCCTGCCGATGTGCAGCGAGTCGCTAAACAGTATCTGCCTGCAGATAAGCCTGTCTTGGTCTGGTCTCTTCCCAAGGACGAGAAAGCTCCCGGTGGTGCTGTTAGTTCAGGTGAGAACAACAAGCCTCCATTTCGCAAGCTCTTCCGCAAGGCACCTGTGAATCAGGCCGGTGGTGCTATTGCACCACTCAGCCTCAAGCAGGCTGAAGAAGTGAAACTGCCCAATGGCTTGACGCTGATTCTTCTGCACAATCCCCGTCTGCCCATCGTGGTAGCGAGTGCTCAAGTCAGGAATGTTCGGAAGTTTGAACCTGAACATCAAGCAGGTCTGGCACAACTCACTGGCTCGCTTTACGAAGAAGGCACCAGTAAACGAACGGGTGTCCAGATATCAGAAGCCATCGAAAGCATCGGAGGCAGTTTGTCTCTTGGCTCTAGTGGTGGAACAGTCAAAGTGCTTCGCGATGATGCTCCTCTGGGTCTCGAACTGCTCCTCGATTCATTGCTTCGCCCCAACTTCCCTGAAGCGGACTTCCAACGCAAGAAGGAAGAACAGCTGAGTGAAATCGCTGATGCCCAGGAACAGCCAATGGCCCAGGCTGCCGAAGCGTTCAGCGGAATGGTGTACGGCAACCACTACAAAGGCAGGCCGATGCGGGGCAAGCAGGCCACTGTCGAGAAGCTGACACGTGAAGACTGCGTCAACTTCCACAAGACCATCATGACACCCGACAATGTCACCCTGGCCATCGTTGGTGACTTTAACCGGGATGAGATCATGAAGCAGGTGAAGAAACTCACCGAAGGGTGGGAAGGCAAACTGGCAGATGGCATTACGCAACCAGAATTGAAGCAAGCGGAGAAAGCAGAGACCAAGCTCATCACCATGCCCAATGCTGCCCAACTGCAGTTCATGATGGGTCACTTAGGCATCACGCGGAACAATCCCGACTACTTCAAACTGCTGGTGATGGACAATGTCCTTGGTACCGGATCAGGATTTACTGATCGCCTGTCATCCCGCCTGCGTGATCGCGAAGGTTTGGCATATACGGTAACAGCCACGATCAGTGACAGCGCCGAAATCTACCCTGGAGCGTTTATGTGCTACATAGGCACCGATGCCCGAAATTACTCACGTGTCAAAGCGTTGTTCCTGGAAGAGATCGAACGATTGCGTAAGGAAACCCCCAGCGAATACGAAGTCACCAGTGCCAAACAATACCTGGTGGGCAAGTTGGCATTCCAACTGACTACCAATGAACGTATTGCGGATCAACTGCTGTTCCTCCACCGCTACCAGCTGGGCTATGATTATTACGACAAATACCGCGCCAGCATCGAAGCTGTAACACCCCAGCAGGTCCGCGAGATGGCGGACAAGTACATACAACCGGGCAAGTTTACCACGGTAGCTGCAGGAGCCATTGATCAGGAAGGCCGGGTGGTTACGCCAGCACCGAAAAAATAACCTATAGTTCCTTGTCCGATACACCCGACAAGGAAGCCCGCATGCTGGCAAGTCCACCCAAGGAACATGTTCGCCCAGAGTTACCCAGGATGGCTGCTGAGAAGTCCACGCCCGAACTCGAACTCACCATCGTGATGCCTTGTTTGAACGAGGCAGACACGGTAGGCATTTGTGTACGTAAAGCACAGTCTGCCATTCAGCAGATGGGCATTCACGCCGAAGTCGTTATCGCTGACAATGGCAGTACCGATGGGTCACAAGCCATTGCCAGTAAACACGGTGCTCGCATCGTTCCTGTCGCTGCGAAAGGCTACGGCAATGCCCTCATGGGTGGCATCGCTGCTGCCAAGGGCAAGTACATTATCATGGGCGATGCGGACGATAGCTACGACTTTGGTGAAGCACCGAAATTTGTAGCCAAGCTTCGTGAAGGCTATGAACTGGTACAAGGTTGCCGATTCCCACGTGGTGGTGGCACCATTAAACCGGGGGCGATGCCCTTCCTCCATTACTGGTTGGGTAACCCTCTCTTCTCATTCCTGAGCCGTCTCTGGTTCCAGGCACCCATCAACGACATTTACTGTGGACTGCGCGGATTCACCAAAGATCTCTACACCCGGCTCGATCAGCGCTGCTATGGCATGGAGTTCGCCACCGAGATGGTGATCAAAGCCAGCCTCTTTAAAGCGAAGATTGCTGAAGTACCTATTACGCTACATCCTGATGGACGTAAAGCTCATCCACCCCACCTGAAAACCTGGCGTGATGGCTGGCGTACTCTTCGCTTCTTTCTGTTATACAGCCCACGCTGGCTCTTCCTTATCCCTGGCCTCGTTCTGATGTTCCTGGGAATCATTGGGTATGCAGTGGCATTGCCTGGCCTATCAATAGGGAAAGCTACATTCGATGCACACACCCTGCTGTTCTCTAGTCTTTTCTTTCTGGTCGGCTACCAGGCGATGATGTTCGCCATCTTCACCAAGCGCTTTGCTATCAGTGAAGGGATGATGCCTCCGGACGCGAGGCTCACTCGTTTCATCCAGTTCTTCTCTCTGGAGAAAGGGTTGATCCTGGGAATTATCATGGGTCTAGTCGGTCTGTTCCTGCTGGTGGGCGCCATCAACCAGTGGTGGGAATCTGGATTTGGACGATTGAACTATTCAGTTACGATGCGCTGGGTTATCCCGGGTGCTACTCTTTGCATGCTGGGGTTCCAGACACTCTTCGCCAGCTTCTTCATCAGTGTGTTGGGGATGCGTCGCACATGACCCCAGCAATGGCGCCTCGTGAACAGAAAAATGCCAATGAGTTCGATCAGTTTGCATCGAACTACGATGCCGTACTGCAACAAGGGCTGTCCGCATCGGGTGAATCGAAGGAATACTTCGCCGAAGGCCGCGTGCAGTTCCTGAAGAAATGGCTGAATCTCCTGGGCTTTACTCCCAGGTCCGTTCTCGATTATGGGTGTGGCATTGGTACTAGTGTGCCTTTACTGCATAACCTGCCTGGCGTAGACCATGTCCAGGCTGTTGATATTTCGCACGAATCAATAGCCACTGCGAAGTCTCACCATGAGCATGCTCAACGCCATTTCTGTACGCTCGCAGAGTTTGTTGCTTCTGGAAACATCGATCTCGCCTTCTGCAACGGTGTCTTTCATCACATCCCGCTGGATCAACGAACCAATGCAGTGAAGACCGTCTTCGATTCCCTTCGTCCCGGAGGCCTATTCGCCTACTGGGAAAACAACCCTTGGAACCCTGCCACACGCTATGTGATGAGCCGCATTCCTTTTGATAAAGATGCGATTACCCTGACACCTCCAGAATCCAGGTCACTCCTGACAGCTGGAGGCTTTGAGGTGCTGAGTACCCACTTTCTGTTCATCTTTCCGAAGATGCTCAGCTGGTTCCGGCCACTAGAACGAGCCATCGCCACTTGGCCGGTAGGCACTCAATATCAAGTCTTGTGTCGTAAGCCAGGCTAATCGACGCACTAGCGGAACTCGTCAAGAATTCCGTTTTGATGCTACACGCCCAACGGGACGTATGAAGGTTACTTGCGGAAGTAGTTCTGCTGTACTTGCTGAACCTGTTGCTGTACACGGTCAAAAATGAACCGAGCTCCAATTTCCTGCCAGCCACCTTCCATGTGCTGATCGCAGCGGACGAGCTGGGTCATCACTGGAACTGGATCAGTCTGGCGAGGGTGAACAAGCTCCACCTTGATCTGGTTGTGCTTGATCTCAACAGGCGAATAGAAAGCAAGACCACCCAGAGAGATGTCCTTACCCTGGCATTGAATCGGTGTGCCACGGTCGCCACGGGACGCTATCACCGTGACCTTGATCGGTACGTTGTACTCGAAGCGTTCATTCTGCCGACGATCATGGTTTGCTTGTAAGAAAGTTCTCAGGGTTTCTACAATACGTGGCCCTGCTTCGCGAAGCAGTTCTTCCGCTTCATCAGTGTTGGTCGTGCCATACGGTTTCACCTGAATGGTGACATCGGTGAGCATGGCCTGGCGAACTGTGGGCTTTACCAGATGCAGCGTGATTTCCAGTCCCATCGGCTGAGCTCGCAGGCTCTTCCAGAACGACTTCGTGGGGCGAGGTAACCGATAGATATGGACATTGTCCTCGGTACGCACAAACTCTGCACCTATCGCCAGTCGAAAACCATCCAGCTTGGCTTGAGCCAGCCCGGCCATCAGCATGGCACCGCAGCGGTGATGGATCAATTCCCCACGACGATGGATGTAACGAACACCATTGATGGTTTCAGTTGGCCAGGCTGCCACGATGGTACCGACAATTTCGGATACCGCCTGGGTAGCTGGCATGGTTCCTGGTGGAGCAGTAGCTTGGGAGCTATTGATTTCGAGCCAGGACCCCGTGGATGTACCGGTCAGCGGTGAGGCGTACTGCTGGGTCTTATTGACTCGGAACGATGAAACACCAGCAGCACAGTGTTCGAGCGCATCGATGAGTTCCATGCACGATTGGAAGCGCTGGTCCGGGTCAGGATCGAACGCCCGTGCCATGACTGGCCGCTCTGACGGATGCAGCAGTTCCAGATCAGGTGCCATCGTGCGTGCAGTGCTGGCCGAGCGACCTGTGTGGGGCCGTGATGTCGTGCTGGTGCGAATCGTCTGAGCCCGTAATGGATGTACGCCGATGACCAGTTCCTGGTAGACGAGTGCCAGACTAAAGATATCGCAGGAGCGATGAATGATATTCTCGGCAAGCTCCGGAGCGCCATAACGGGAATTCAGCTGCGACAGCGATTGCCCGGAGGGTGCCCACAGCAAATGTGCCAAGCCAAAGTCGGAAATCAGCAAGCCGATCTCAGGTGGTGTCAGCAGGTTGCGGGGATTGATGCATAGGTGCAGCAGCTCAAAACGCTGATACAGATCATCGAGCGTCGTCGCAGCCTGTCGCATCAGCGGTAGAATCTCACTGCGAGGGATACCCTGCATTCGCTTGGCTCGATGCTGCTGGAATTTCTCCCACAAGGTTTCTTCGACCGTACTCGAAAGAAGACACAACCGCCCGGGGCCTGATTGAATGATCTCATAAGGAAGCAGCCCCTGATGCTTCACCGAACGCATGAAGTTAATGGCTTTATCTTCTTCGTCCGGGTCCTGGCCACCATAGCCTGAAACGACCTTCACCATGGCCGGGTCGCCATCAGGTGTCTCTACTCGCCACAATTCACCTAGTGGGCTGCGACCGATGCACTCCTTAAACGCGAACCCAGGTAATGCATCGGTATCTGCACCGGGCATCATCGCCGGGAGCGAGATATTGGTTCGTGACAGCGTTGGCGAACGGTTGATGGCATTGCGTGGGATCGTCGGCGGTGGCACCGAAGAAGGTGGCACCAGACTGCCCAGGCCGGATGGCCGGTTCGGTATCGGCTGATAGTGCGGCCCGGTCTTCGGTGGCTGTGGAGCCACCATCTGCTCTTGATGAGCGAAATCGGTTGAGGAAAGGTTGATTTCCTTGGCAGTATCCAACCCCTGCAGCTTGCGAATGATCCGCGACGAACGCATATCGCCTCGTTGCGATGAATTCACTTCGCCGGTAACGAGGGCCTGCAGGAACGACAGACACGAATCATACCGCTTGCTTGGGTCCTTACTCAGTGCTTTGGCAATGATCGGGGCATCAATCGGTGGCAGCGATTGCAGGTTCGGCTCAGCCATCATGTGCTGCATCGCAAGCTGACGTGGGTTCTTGCCACTGAATGGGAAGTTGCCCGTCAGCAACTCCTGGTACACAATCGCCAGAGAGTATTGATCGCTGTTGTTATGTACCCGTCCCTGCAGCGTTTCAGGTGCGACATACAGAGGAGTGATGCCAGTCAACTGCTCGCTGGCCTGGGTGGCTGTCTGTGAGCCATCGTTAAAGCAACCAAGATCGGTCACCAGACCAAAGTCCGCAACCTTGATGTGGCCTGAAACGAGAAACAAATTCCCCGGTTTGATGTCGAGGTGCATCAAACCATGCTGCTGATTCATATGGTCGAGAGCTTCCGCAGCCTCGGCCATGTAGCCCAGCAGTTCATCTCGAGGTACGCCCGAATAGCCTGATTGCTTGTAACTATCCAGCAGTTCATGGAGGGTACGATCCGCCAACTCCATGACGATCATCAGCTCGCCATCAATTTCTTCGATACGGTCCATCTGCAGGATAAACGGGTGGCGAATCGCCACTACTCGTTTGAGAGCACGATATTCCTGTGCAGCCTGAAGTTGATTGCCAACGGGGTTGGTACAGTTACCCCGAATGAATTTGATAGCTTTCTGAATACCACCGGGAGCTTCGCACTTCCAGACCTCGCCAAAGCCACCTTTGCCGAGCGGATTAATCAGACGATAGCCCGCAATGGGATAACTACCAGTTTCCCGCAGGGAACCAGGCACTCTCTCCATCGAAACACCAGTATTACTGACAGCTGCGGGCATAATAAGGCGAGGTTACTCTCGAAGCTGAATCTTACACAAACTTAGCGGGGATTTTGGGTTATGTCCAATGAAAACAGCGCTGGAGTACCGCCTTTAGGCGGCAAGCGCCTCTAGGAGATGAGCGCTCTACTCCAATGGCAGAACACTTCAAGTTCGTAGCGTCACGTTGGTGCAAAACTCCAGCCGGCTAAAGCCAGTACTCCAACTACTTCTTCCCTGCAGCCAGATTTCGCTGCATCACTGTCAGTTGCATCGCCATCGAGTTTCCCACTTCGCGAGCCCAGTAATCAGGCTTATGCCCTCCGGGAGATTGCCCGAAGGTGAAAGGAATCTTGTTGTCCGTCAGAATCTTCACGAAGTCGAGATTGCTGGCGATCAATCGATCCTCCAGGCCACAATCGAAATAGATGTGCGGCAGCTTATCCTTCGGTATCTGCAGGATGAGCTTGAACGGGTCGTACTTCTCGCACTCTTCGGGGGTACCAAAACAAACGCCCTGCGGCGTACGTTCCTTCTGGCTGCTGAACCCTTCAATCCCGATAGCGGGGTTAGGCGTTTCCGACGGAGCACGTGTTGACTTCAGAGGAGCATTCTGCTTCAGACGATCTGCATAACCCTTCGCAAACGCAATCGCCCCGCTGTGGCTACCTATCGAACAGAACAGATCATGGTGCTTGAGTCCCAGCATCAGCCCGCCATACCCACCCATCGACAACCCATTGATGGCCCGCCCTTCTCGTTTAGCAATGGTCCGGTAGGTAGCATCCACATGCGGGATCAGATCCTTGATGATGCTGTCTTCCCAGTTGTTCTTCTGGCCATTCTCGTTCTTCGACCAGTTCACATACCACGAATTCCCCACGTCAGGCATCACCACAATCACGTCCATCTTCGAAGCATACTCAGGCACCTTCATCCGAGCCCAATCGGTGTAGTTGCTGGTCAACCCATGTAGCAGATAGAGAACAGGATACCGCTGATCACCCTTGTCATAGTTCACAGGCAGAACGAGATTGTACTTCATCGTCCGGCCAACACTGTCGCTCTTGAAGGCGACCGTTTTGACCCCGGGATGCTGTGCATTGACGATCCCAGGAAGGAGGAGGAGAGCAAGGAGGTAGAGGGGTTTCATGATGTACCTTGGGGTGCGTGCGATTAGCAAGAATGAATGTAACCGAGAAGTGGTTGATGTTACAGACAATTCGCACTACTGCATCGCCACTGAAGTAGATTACTCTATCGCTACCACATCCTCAGCGATATGATCATCTGCAAAGGAGATCGACATGTCAATCTTGTTGGGTCTGATTCTATTGGCATGCCTGCCGGCTCAGGAAAAGCATCCTGTCCCACCTGCAAAAGAACAGGATGAAATCAGGGAACGTCTCTATCGTCTGTACAAGAACGAGTACGCCCGTCCCAATCCGAAGGAATTGAAGACGCTGGCAGAGAAGCTGCATGAATCGTCTCAGGGCGAAAAGAGTAACTCCGCTGCTCGATATGTCATGCTGATAGAAGCCAGCAAGTTATCCGCCAGGGGCGGCGATCTGGATCGAACTCTACAGATAACGAAGGACATCAACGAAAACTTCAAGTGCGAGAACCTCGACAAGCAACTCGGAGAAATGCTGGCAGATGTTTTCGGAGCCAATTTCCAGGTCAAAGAACTGACACAAGTCGCTGGCCTGGAACTTGCCAAGCCCGCCAAGCCACCTGAACTGGTCTGCAAGGAGTGGCTGGATATAGGAACCAAAATGAATGGCAACTATAAGGTGGTAGTCTTTCGCCGGGCTCGAAGGCTGGCAATGGATGCTCTGGCTGTGGGGAATATCAATGGCCTGAGGAAAGCGGAGCTGGAACAACTCTGTAAGAGTGCAACCAATGAGATTGACAGATACGATGCCAAGTTCCGCCGCTACTCGTTGTACGAAGGGAAATGGGTGATCAAGTACGAGAATGGCTACATTAGTGAATATGTAATCTCCATCGATGGAGAGCTTGAGTTCGATCGCACGACAAGCCCTGATGGAACATCATTTGTCAAGACGGATGAACAACGAGCCAAGTTGTCCCGCAAAGGTGATGATGTTGTCATCATGTTTGTCAAAACCAATGTTCTGGAACGGTTGAGAATGGAAGGTGAAAAGCTAGTGGTTGATCGGTTTCATCCAGCCAATCGTTATCCAAACAGTCCAAACAATAAAGGTGAAGGCGTTCGGGAGAACCGCTAACGTTCACCGAGCTACCAACTATTTACAAGAGCGTCGCGACGCAAGTCCTAAAGCCGGGTGGCACTGAGCTGAATAACAAACAGTCTTAGTGGCACTTAACTGTGGTACTCCACAGATCAGTGCTGGTTTACGAGATAACTCTGCACACTCTCTCCATCTAGACCATCATCTCGCAAGAACCCCACTGATCGCGGAGTACCGCGTTCAGTGCCACGACTACCTTTGAAAAGTCGTGCAACTCCCAACATTTTCCAAATTGTACACTACCCACCTCCACCAATTATCACCTACAGTGAATGCATGTCATTTACTGTGGAGATAAGTCATGAGCCTGGTCACTCCCCTTCGCCCGCCTGTCGACAACAACATCAACCCCTGGCTGCTCGACGGCCTCCTACCCCGCAATCAGGTCGTCCTCCTCGATGGCTACGCCAGCGTTGGTAAAACAGCTCTCCTGGCACTGCTCAGTCAGAAGATCACCGAACAGAACAGGAAACGTTCCATCCTCTACCTCAGCAGCGACCGACAAACCGAGAGTCGCGACCTGTTCCTGCACAGGCAACGGGCCAACTATGGCCAACTTCATGCAGTCACCTTTGACAGGGTTCCGAGGCCCCTCCAAAGTAGGCAAATCTATCACGATTTGCTGAACTGCATCACCGATGCCATCACGGAAAAGCAGCCTCACTGCATGATTATTGATGGTTTGGAAGATATGCTGGCCGAAGCTCCAGCCGCTGATGCCAAGCTCAGCCGTTCGTTCTGGCAATCACTCCACGACCTGGCAAGACACCGTCAATGCACCATCATCGTCACCCGAACGCAAGGCTTCCACGAAAGCCGTGCCTACGGCCACTTTACTCGCATTGGTTCTGATCTCTGCGGGTTTGCCCTGGCCATGCACTACCATCCCAAGTCACCTGCCGAACGGGTGGTCACGATCATCCGCCACAAGTTCGGTCCCATCGGCAAGCAGTTCCATCTGAAGTTCACGAACGACAAGGCTGAGTTGATGGGGAAGCAGGCTTCCGAGAATGTGCGTCCCGCCAAGTCCCCGGCTCACGACATACCAGCTAAACCAGCCAAACAACCCAAAGCCGAACCTGCATCAACAGTGGGACCGAAGGCTACTACTATTCAAACAACCACCATCCCCAACAATTATGAAAATCGCGCACACGAGGTGTCACTGACGGAACCGGTTGCTCCAACCACGAGCGTGGAGAGGAATTCAATCATCGCCAGTGCGGCATGAGTGATAGACAAGTCCTCCACATGCTCCCCTCTCCCTCTCGGCAAAGGTATACCCACGGTTTCAGAACTAGGGTATGTCGGGGAGATGGGTACTATTTTGACAGTCTACACAAGCTTCACCAAGTGCGGTATTATCGATTGGTGAAAGAACACATCCACAGCGTGAACGCGGCAGTCACGGGACTGTCGGCGTTGGCAGCAACGGCTCAGCCGATGGCATCGGTCAAAGCGATGAGCCGCTTTCTGCATCATGAACACGTGCCGTTGCCAGCGTTGGTGGAACCCATTCAAGAGTCTGTGCAAACTGCCTTGGCTGCTTCGTCCGCCCAGGTTGCCTTGGTGGTACATGACTGGTCGATGTTCGTCTTCGGCACCCATACCAGCAAGATGGACTGCTACCAACGCACTCACGAGCATGATATTGGCTACGATGTGGGAACAGCGCTGGTCGTGGATGCCGAAAACGGTCAACCGTTGGGGCCGATGGAACTGCGGTGTCGGACCAGGAACGGCGTACTCTCGACACGCCCCGGTAACGTCGATTATCCCACAGCTCATGTTGATGAAGTCGCTGGCGTCATGGCTGCATCGAATCGATGGAAGTTGGACAAGCCGCTGGTTCATATCGTGGATCGCGAAGCGGATTCCGTCGGCCACTATCGTGATTGGGATGCGGCGGGGCACCGCTTTCTGGTCCGTGCCAAGGATGATCGACGAGTGCAGTGGAAAGAGCAATCGCTGACGCTCCAGCAAGTACAGGCTCAGTGTGCGGAGCAGTTCGCCCCGTCTTTGGCGATCAAAACGAACGAGCATGGCTGGT
>WBZX01001062.1_pt1 | contig 21980 bp, 4 predicted proteins | sample 5204211 | NCBI WGS metagenome assembly WBZX01 (sample SAMN12344362, study PRJNA552823) | activated sludge metagenome | biome: Activated sludge suspended growth; feature: Nitrification reactor; material: Wastewater; isolation source: activated sludge from nitrification reactor of wastewater treatment... | reverse complement strand
GGCAATATGAATACCTGTATCCAGACGATCAACGTCCAGGATATCCTTGCCCCTGCGATCACCTGTCCGATCAATATTACAATTGAATGTGATGAAAGCACTTTGCCAGGTATGACGGGCACGGCTACGGCATCAGACAACTGTGATGGGGCGCCTACTGTTGACTATAATGATGTTACTACGGCATCTTTAACCTGTACCCAGGAGTATACCATCACTCGTACATGGATTGCCACTGACGTATGCGGTAATACAAATACTTGTGTACAATCTATCCTGATCGATGACAGTACCCCTCCTGTGATTACAAACTGTCCGGCAAATACAACAATTGAGTGTGATGAGAGTACGATGCCGGCCAATACCGGAATGGCATCAGCTACAGATAATTGTGATGAAACGGCTACCGTGACACATACGGACTTCTTGTCTGAAGGCTCTTGTGCACAAGAGTATTTCATCTTCCGTACATGGCGTGCAACAGATGATTGCGGTAACACAAGTACTTGTCAGCAGGTTATTACAGTGGAGGACACAACAGTTCCACTCATAACTTGTCCTCAAGATGTGACAATTGCCTGCACAGATGATACTTCTCCAGGATCAAACGGTTCTGCAAGCGCAACGGATAATTGTGACCAATTACCGGAAGTCACATGGGCAGACGTTACAGTAGGAGGTGAGGGTTATTGTGGGGCTGAGTACGGAATTATCAGAACCTGGTTGGCACAGGATGACTGTGGCAATTCATCCACTTGTGTGCAGAATATCAGGATAAGGGATAATGTCGCACCGATATGTTCTACCCATGATATCACGATTACTGAGATAATTGATCCGGATACAGGGTATGTACTCATTACTCCGCAGATGATTGATAATGGTTCGAGCGATAACTGTGATGGACCAGTCTTCCTTTCAATATATCCTGACACGCTTTTCTGTGAGAATGAAGGGAACAACCTTGTCATCCTGACAGTCTCCGATGCTTGTGGGAACACCTCTACCTGCACGGCGATTGTTACCTTGGATTGCATTGACCCTTGTGTCCATATTGCTGGATGGGTATATCTGGAAGGGGCGGCTACTGATCCTAATGGAGTACCTAACGCATATACAATACCGATGCGAACAGATCTCAATGATCTGCAGATCTTGCCTGGACAAACTCTCGTCGATCCGTTCTTTGGTAATAAGTATACACCTGCCGGACAACCCTATAGTATAGCTCCATGGAATTATCCTGGGACTGAAGGTGCCTTGTTTGATTCGGGCGGTGATCCGATGATGGGAGATGCCGGATATCCGTCAACTGTGGTTGATTGGATACTGGTGAGCCTTCGCGAAGATTCCCTTGGAACAGATGGACCAGTGTGCCAGGCAGCTGCGCTATTGCATAATGATGGCCATATTCAATTTGTAGAGGATTTTGACTGTTGTGACCTTGATCTGTACACAACCTATTATCTGGTATTGGAACACCGCAACCACTTGATTGTGATGTCTCATCTGGAGTTACCCATTGATTTGGGCAACAGCACCATTACTTATGATTTCAGAAATCAACAGAGCTTTATTGATGATCCGTTTGGATTTGGAACATTTTCAGCCCAGAAGGAAATCTTGCCTGGTATTTTTGCTATGATCGCCGGTAATGGAGATCAGACCCTCACCAATCAATCCGATACAGATGTTAACTTTGACGACCGGACTTTCTGGGAAGGGGAAAATGGTGACATTGGAGAATACCGCATTGGCGACTATAATCTCAATGGGGATACTAACTTCAACGATCGCGTGACCTGGGAACGGAACAATGGTAAGTTTACCAGCGTACCAAGAAATTAATCAAATTGCTGGTTAGTTCAGGGTGCACACATTGGACCCTGGACTAACCGGATATGATCACTAAATCTATTGCATAGCATAATCACTAACACTAAGAAACTAATTACAATGAAATCAGGAATCAACCCAATCAATCTCAAGAGCATCTTTTTGCTACTTCTTTGTGTCACTTCGTTTTCTCTTTTCGCCCAGTCATTGCCCAGGATTGAGGCTCGCTTTGCCAATCCCCGCTACGATCGGGCCGCGAAGACCTACTTTCTGGATGTAGAGCTAAATTCAAAGACATCCCCGGAAATTCTGTTTGGTATGAACCTTCGTTTTTTCTACGATGCCTCCCTTATGCAATTTCAAAAGGCAGATGAATTTAGCCAGGGATACGGTATCCTTGGAAATGCACCTAAGCCCGCTGTCGGAAATCAGCAAAGTGGTCAGCAACTCTTTGATTTCAATCATGCCGCTGCCTATGTTAATGGGGGAATTCAGCTGCTGGATGAGCGCTTTCCTCTACAGATACCTACTAATGGATGGGTTAAGGTATTCAGATTAACGTTTAAGGTTCCGATTACAACTTTAGATAGGGAGCACTTTTGCCCTAGTGTAATATGGGATCTTGAAGCAACAGAGGGTGCAGGAGGATTTTTACCGGGGTCTGCTGGTCTTGTTATCACAGTAGCTGAAAGTAATCGTGCAACGCGTTATGTGTCTGCTCCAACCATCCCTTCAGGCGAGCCCTTCAACTGGCAATACGCCCAGTCCTCTAGCCTGCCCTATGGTAAGGTTGTGGCCAATAATTGTATTTCAGTAGGGGATTTGGTGAGTACTGAAGAGCAGGATAAGACAGATGCAAAAGGGTATGCCTTATTCCAAAATCAACCAAATCCCTTTGAATCAAGGACCATGATTGAGTTTACCCTGCCCACGGCGCAACATGCAAAAATTATTTTATTTGGCCTTGACGGTACAGTGAAGGAAGAGATTGAAGGAGATTTTCAGAGCGGAAGAAACCAGGTCGAATTGAAACAAAAGCCCTGGATGACAGAAACAAGTGTGATCTATTATCGTCTCCAAACAAAGAAGTTTACTTCAAGAATAATGACCATGTCACTCGTCAGGGCTTAAGGATATAATATCATCTGGGAGGCGGATTTGTTCCAGCAACTAATCCTCAATACCCGGATAACTTGACTTGATATTTCACTGATAGCATGCCTTAAGTTGGTTTGGTGGGTTATCCCATCAACTCACAAAAAGGTATTCAGCATATAGAATAAGAGCAGTTGTAAGGCGCAATACAGTATAATATGTACCTGAAGAATGTTGGTTTTGGCGGATTAAAATGTTTAACCATTTCAGGGTTAATGTTTTTGCAGGTGGTTGCATTCACCCAGACTCCTCTGATTACTGTCAGGTTGGCAAATGCTCAAATGGATTGTATTACGCAAGAGTACTGCCTCAATGTCGAAGCAAAGGCAAATATGACGGATCAGGAGATCTTTGGAATCAATGTCCGTTTTTTTTATGATGACGATGTTTTGGAATTTATCGATTTCAGGGACTTTCAGGGAGGATACGGACCAGTGGCCCCTGATCCTCCAATCATTTCTACCAGTGCACCTGCCGGACCCTCACTTTTCAATTTTACCGGACCCGCTGAATTTGTCAATGGTGCAATCCAATTGACTAGTACTGGGCCTCCTCCTATTATTCTGGACACCAGTTCTTGGAGCCAGCTTTTTCAGATTTGCTTCTTCGTAGATGACCAAAATGCCAATCTTGATACTTTTTGTCCATCCCTGGTATGGGACCTGGAACAGGATCCATTGAACGGAGGTTTCCTTTCCGGAGATGATGGAGTTGTCATTACTATTGTAGATCCTGATCCAAACGGAGAATCCCTTGCGGCATTGGAGGAAGTTGAGCAGTATAACTGGATGTATATTGGAAATGGCTCAGCCCCTTATGGTCAACCTGAAGATTCAGATTGTTCCAATATCAACTGTGCTTTGCCACTGACGTTGCTGGATTTTGATGGGGAGCCTCGTGATAATGGCAACCTGCTTCGATGGCATACGGAGGATGAAGTCAATTTAGATGGGTTTCATGTAATGAGAAGTTCTGACGGAATATCATGGCAGCACATTTACTCTGTTGTTGCTACAGGACTCCATTCAGGGATTAACAGGTATGAGTATTTAGACCATCGCCCACTTGCAGGTGGAAATTTTTATCGGCTGGAAATTCTTGACCATGATGGAAGAGCCCGTCAATCAAGATTGATTTATATAAGGACTAAAGCCCTTCCGCAAGAGCAGGAATTGCTGGTATATCCTAATCCTTCCAGCCAAGGCACTATATTCATCTCTTTTCCTGCATTCATGCAACAAAATGGTTCAGTGAAACTCATTGATCCGGGCGGCCAATTAGTGCTTAATCAGAATCTCGAACATTCAGGCATGGAATTGGATGTCTCCAGGTTAACCCCGGGAACTTACTTCGTTTGGGTAATTTCAGGAGACAAGAGCCTTTTTAAGGCACTTTTTATTGACTAATCGTCTCTTTTAAGCCTTTTTGGTTAATGCTTTGCTTATTTAGTATATATATATTAAATTATTTTCCTGGAAAAGGCCGATAATGGTTTCAAGAGATTACTTATGAGTGAAGATGGGCGTGTTGCTAAATCTGGAATAGATTTTGCCCTTAGGTTTAATTGCAGAATAAGGATTGACTGATTTTTACATGTAGCTAAAAAACAGCAATTTATACATTGCAACAACTGATTATATTATAAATGTACTTCATTGTAATCAAATGAAAGTGGACGGATTGCAAATATTCAACCTGAAAAAGACACTGTCAATAGTGTTTCTTTTGTCCGTTGCGTCCGGTTTATGCCCGATTTTTTGTGCATTTCAAAAGAAGATAAAAAAAGGCCTTTTTGAGGCGAAAATTTCACTTTTAGGTGAACTTATTACTAGAAAAGCTAATATCCAATCAGCTGGTAATAAATGGAGTGGTGTCCTGGGGAAGGAAATTACAACCATAAGACTGCCAATTGTTTATAACGGGTTTTATTTTTTATTCCATAATTTATTGGGCTTCAAAATGGACCAAAGCAAGGGATATTATCTATTTTTGTGTTTCCTCCCTCCTCTTAAATGTAAGAGGCGCGTTTTCCACTCTCTTCCTGATTATTGGAAGCAGGGTGATTACTTATTTGACGTGACATGACCTGATCCACTTTATGGAATATTCAATCATGGCACAGATTGGCATATGAAAGTTGTATTAAAGCCTGGGATGATTTGGGTTCACCCTTTTGCGTAGATCCGTTTGATTCCAGTTGTTGATAGACTAAATAAATAGTATGAATAAACATTTAATCGAGTAGCCGTGTAAATCCTTGCCTATCCTTTTTTTTAAGGAATGGCATGGATTAAAAACCATAGTCCCATATAGTCCCACATGAACAAGAAATTGAATAAAATGAACTACCACACTAAACCACCAAAAATGGTGTTGACCCTTGCTATGCTCATAGTATTGGGTTTTTCCAGTTTGGTCAAGGCACAAACGCCAACTGTTACCGTCAGGTTTGCAAATCCAACCTATACCTGTGCAACCAACCAATATTGTGTTGATGTAGAGTTTCAGTCAAGTTTGCCCAACGTTGAGATCTTCGGGATGAATGTCCGTTTTTTCTACGATGATGCCTATCTGGAATTGGACACCATCACAGATTATCAGGGTGGATATGGACCTGTTGCCCCCAATCCTCCGGTCGTCACTATGACGCTGCCCGGAACAGGGACAACGTTCTTCGGTTTTCCTGCCCCTGGAGTTGCTGACTTTGTCAATGGTGCGATCCAAAAGATAAATACCATGGCACCCCCTATCATTATCAGTACCACCGGATGGACAAAGCTATTCCAGGTTTGTTTTAACGTTGACGGACCAGTCACTGACTCTACTAATTTCTGTCCTCCGATCGTGTGGGATCTTGAGGTCAATCCTGCAAATGGAGGTTATCTCGCTGGAGATAATGGTGTGGTAATCACTGTTGTTGCTCCACCTCCTGCACAGTCAAACCCTGCCAATGAAAATGTCGTTCAATATAACTGGATGTATGTCGGTAACGGCAGTACGCCACCTTATGGTCAGCCTAATCCTACAGAATGTATTTCGCTTGAATGTACACCAACCATCACATGTGCTCCTGATGTAACCATTGAATGCTTTGAATCGACAGATCCTGCGTTTACAGGATCTGCTACAGCATCTGACGCCTGCCTCTCCGTTATTACTATTACCCACTCGGATGTAACCATAGGAAGCCAGCAATGTGCCCAGAATTATACAATCGAAAGGACCTGGATTGCTACAAACGATTGCGCTCTTGCAGACACTTGCCTGCAGGTGATTACTGTACAGGATCTGACAGCTCCAACTATTGCATGTCCTCCATTTATAACTATAGAATGCGATGAAAGCACAGATCCGTCTAACACCGGTACAGCCACAGCCAGCGATGCTTGTGACCCCACTCCATTAGTATCCTATATTGATATTCCAAAAGCAGGTGACTGCCCACAGGAATATACGATTGACCGGATCTGGAGTGGTACAGATGATTGCGGCAACGTCAGCATTTTATGCCGTCAGGAAATTGTGATTGTGGACAATACCCCTCCTGTTGTAACCTGCCCTGCAGATCTGACCATAGAATGCTCTGATCCCCTTCCGACTGATTTAGCTACTGCCACGGACAATTGTAGCCCGGTCGACAGCCTAACCTTTGGTTTCGGCGATATAGTTTGTGATAACCCCATCATGGGATTCGTTGACATATATGATATCAATAACTGGACACCAATAACCCTTTTTGGCGGAGCAGTAGTCCCAATGGGTGATTCCACTGTAATGCTCGAAAGCCCAGATGGAAATGTTCCTTGTCCATCCGGGGCTTCAGTGCTTTTCCAGATAGTCATTCCAAGTACAGGTCAATTGGTTTTCGATTGGAGTTATGTATCTAACGATGTAAATGGACCGTTATATGATCCATTTGGATACAGGCTGAATGGAATCTTTTACCAGTTGACAGATGACCTCGGACTCGATATCCAGAGCGGAACAGCTGTTGTTAACGTTACAGCTGGTGACATTTTTGCCTTTGAGCAGAATTCAATTGATTGTATCCTTGGTGAAGGCGCTACCACGGTAGTAGAATTTTTTGCCTGCGTGGAACAAATGGATCCAGTATGTTCCCAATTAGTCATCCGGACGCATACAGCCACTGATCAATGTGGTAACTCAACCAATTGTGTGCAAACTATTTATCTGCACGATACCACAGCTCCATCCATTGTCTGTCCTGCTGATCTCACCATAGAGTGCACTGCATCTACTATTCCTGACAGCACTGGGTTTGCTTCGGCTACGGATAACTGCGATACATCACTCGTTGTTGACTTTAATGATATCACCACAGCGTCAATGACATGTGCCCAGGAATATACCATAGCCCGTACCTGGACTGCAACAGACAATTGTGGCAATAGCAGTACTTGCCTCCAGACGATTCTCGTGGATGACAGTACACCTCCAACGATTACATTTTGTCCCGCCAATCTGACCATTGAATGTACCGAAAGTACAACTCCCGGAAATACAGGCGGACCAGCTACAGCTACAGACAATTGTGATGCTGCCCCTGTGGTGATTAGTAGTGATGTGACAGCCGCGGGATCCTGTCCTCAGGAGCTCACGATCAACAGAACCTGGACTGCTACAGATGCTTGCGGAAATAGCAGCACATGTCTACAGGTTATCACTGTGGATGACAGCACTCCTCCTACCATTACCTCATGTCCTGCCAACATAACTATAGAATGTTCTGAAAGTACAGCACCTGCCAATACGGGTGTAGCCAGTGCAACAGATAATTGTGACCTTGCCCCGGTGGTGACCTCAAGTGATGTAACTGTCGCTGGTGCATGCCCTCAGGAATATACCATCACCAGAACCTGGACAGCCACTGATGCATGTGGCAACAGTACCACTTGTTTACAAACAGTGACCGTAGACGATAGCACTCCGCCATCCCTCACTTGTCCGGCCAGTACAACTATTGAGTGCACAGAAAGTACAGCTCCGGCAAATACAGGGGTAGCCAGTGCAACAGATAATTGTGATCCTGCCCCGGTAGTTACATCGAGCGATGTCACTGCCGCTGGTGCGTGCCCTCAGGAGTATACTATTACACGTACCTGGACGGCCACAGATGCCTGTGGTAATGGAACAAATTGTACACAAGTCATTACAGTAGATGACAGCACACCACCAACGATTACATTTTGCCCAGCCAGTATACAAATTGAGTGTACCGTAAGTACTGCCCCCGGAAATACAGGCGGGCCTGCAATTGCCACAGATAATTGCGATCCTGCACCAGTGGTGACCTCAAGTGATGTCACAGTAGCGGGCGCATGTCCTCAGGAATATATCATCACAAGGACCTGGTTGGCTACAGATGCTTGCGGAAATAGCAGCACTTGCACACAAGTCATCACTGTTGATGACAGTACACCTCCAACAATAACACTATGCCCTGCAAATGTGACTATTGAGTGCACAGAAAGTACAGCTCCAGGCAATACAGGTGGACCTGCAACAGCAACAGATAATTGTGACCCTGCGCCAGTGGTGACCTCAAGTGATGTTACTGTGGGTGGTGCTTGTCCACAGGAATACACCATTACAAGGACATGGATAGCGACCGATGCGTGCGGCAATAGCAGCACCTGTGCACAAATCGTGACCGTTGATGACAGCACCCCTCCGGTCATTACCTTATGCCCGGCCAATCTGACTATTGAATGTACAGAAAGTACAGCCCCGGCAAATACAGGGGTTGCCAGTGCGACAGATAATTGTGATCCTGCACCGGTGGTGACTTCAAGTGATGTTACTGTTGCAGGCGCATGCCCACAGGAATATACCATCACAAGGACCTGGCTGGCCACAGATGCATGCGGCAACAGCAGTACTTGCCTGCAAACAATCGTTGTGGATGATAGCACCCCTCCGACTATTACAACCTGTCCGGCAAATGTGACCATAGAATGCACAGAGAGCACAGCTCCCGCAAATACAGGTATAGCCAGTGCGACAGATAATTGTGATCCTGCACCAGCGGTGACCTCAAGTGATGTTACTGTGGCAGGCGCATGTCCACAGGAATATACCATCACCAGAACCTGGCTGGCTACAGATGCATGCGGGAATAGCAGCACTTGCGCTCAAGTCATCACTGTGGATGACAGTACACCTCCAACGATTACGGAATGTCCTGCTGATATCACTATTGAATGTACTGATAGTACCGATCCAACAAACACCGGTGTGGCGAGTGCGACAGATAATTGTGATCCTGCACCTGTAGTGACTTCAAGTGATGTCACCACAGCAGGTGCATGTCCTCAGGAGTATACCATCACCAGAACATGGTTGGCCACAGATGCATGCGGGAATAGCAGCACTTGTGTTCAAATCGTTTTAGTGGATGACAGTACACCACCAACAATTACTTCATGTCCGGCAAATGTTACTGTTGAATGTACGGACAGCACTGATCCTTTAGATACCGGCCTTGCTTCGGCTACAGATAATTGTGACCCTGCACCTGTCGTCACATCAAGTGATATAACAGTTGCAGGTGCATGTCCTCAGGAGTATACAATAACAAGGACCTGGACTGCCACAGATGCATGCGGCAATAGCAGCACTTGTGTTCAAATTGTATTAGTTGACGACAGCACACCACCTACCATTACTGATTGTCCGGGCAATGTCACAGTGGAATGTACGGACGATACATCCCCGGATTCAAATGGGTCTGCATCGGCTACGGACAATTGTGATGTTCAGCCAGCCATCGATTTTGCAGATGTCCTCACTCCTGGAACATGCCCTCAGGAATATACTATAGACAGGACCTGGACAGCCACAGATGCTTGTGGTAATAGCAGTACATGTTTACAAACAATCGAAGTAGTGGATACCACCCCACCGGTCATTACTTGTCCTGGTGATATCACTATTGAATGTACAGATAGCACAGATCCAATCAATACTGGTTCAGCATCAGCAACTGATAATTGTGATCAAGCCGTCGTTGGGTTTAATTATACCGGAAGCATGCAGACCTTCACTGTGCCTGCAGGCGTTACATCCATTGATATAATTGCTTACGGGGCTCAGGGAGCCTCAGGTACAGGAGCCGTCGGCGGAGCCGGGGCACCAGGAGGACAAGCATCGGGAACACTTGCTGTGACCCCCGGTCAGGTATTGAATATTTTTGTAGGAGGTGCAGCTTCAGGACAAACCGGTGGTTTCAATGGCGGTGGTTTGGGTGGTTCCCTTGTAGGTCCTAACCAGGCAGGAGGCAGTGGAAATGGCGGCGGCGGCGGTGGTGCTTCTGATGTGCGCGTTGGAGGTGTGACCCCAGCTGACCGTGTCATTGTTGCCGGTGGCGGCGGTGGTGGCGGTGCCCAGGGTTGTGAAGCTATTTCCATTGGTGGAAATGGTGGAGCTGGTGGTGGAACAGCGGGCATCAATGGTGCGAATACACCAATTGGAAATGATTTTGCTGGTGGTGGCCAGGGAGGAACCCTTGGTGTTGGCGGAGCAGCCGGTTTTGGTTGTGCCTCATTCCTGGGAACAGCTGGTTTAGCTGATGGCACTGGGGGGCATGGTCAGGCATGTTGCTGCTTTAACCTACCACATATCCCTGCCGGTGGAGGTGGTGGCGGCGGCTATGTCAATGGCGGCGGCGGCGGCGGTGGTTCTGCAGGTACCACAGGATGTGCTGGAAATGAGAAAGGTGCCGGTGGTGGCGGTGCTGGTGGTTCATCATATATTGGAGGCGTAAATGCCGGAGCATTGGTAGATGGAGTACACAGTGGAAATGGACAAGTCTTTATCTCTTATGCAGTGCCTGTTGTAACTGTCTATACTGATGCTGTAACACCAGGGGCCTGCTCTCAGGAAGCAATCATCACCAGGACCTGGGTAGCAACAGATGCGTGCGGCAATAGCAGCACATGTGCTCAAGTCATCACTGTTGATGACAGCACACCACCTACGATCACATCATGCCCTGCCAATGTGACTATCGAATGTACGGAGAGCACAGATCCAGACAGTACTGGTGTTGCCAGTGCTACAGATAATTGTGATCCTGCTCCAGTGGTTACCTCAAGCGATGTGACAGCTGCCGGGGCATGCCCACAAGAATATACAATCACCAGGACATGGGTCGCATCAGATGCCTGCGGTAATAGCAGTACATGTGCACAAACGATAACCATTGAAGACACCACGCCCCCAAATATCACCTGCCCTGCAGATGTGACTATAGAGTGTGATGAAAGCACAGATCCAGCTAATAGCGGATCAGCCACTGCGACAGATAATTGTGATCCGGCCCCATTGGTTACGTTCAGTGATACTATTATAGCTAATGGTCAATGTATCCAGGAATATACCTTCTTCAGAAGATGGACGGCTACAGATGCTTGCGGCAATACTACATTGTGTGTACAAGTCATCACAGTTGATGATAGTACACCTCCGGTCATTACTTGCCCAATAGATTTAACGATTGAGTGCACAGACGATATCTCACCTCAAGCAAACGGCTTTGCCACTGCTTCTGACAATTGCAGCCCGCAGGTTGCAATAGATTTTAGCGATTCCGTTGTTGACGGCAATTGCCCACAGGAATCTACCATCACCCGTACCTGGATTGCCACTGATGAATGTGGCAACTCAAGCACTTGTAATCAAGTTTTGGTAGTTGATGATAGCACACCTCCATTTGTTAATTGCCCGAATGATATCACTATCGAATGTAATGACAGCACTGATCCTGAGTTTACAGGATTTGCCAGCGCCACAGATAATTGCACATTTGGAGAAGGGGGCATTCCTGTCGATTATTCTGATGTCACCATAGATACAGGTTGTCCAGAGATAATAGAAAGGACCTGGACCGCAGTCGATGATTGTGGAAATATAGGGACCTGCGTCCAGACCATTACTAAAGATGACAACACACCTCCGATGATTATCTGTCCTCCGGGAGTGACAGTAACATGTGCAAGTGATGTGCCTCCAGTCTTAACAGGTGGAGTGACCACAAGTGATAATTGCGGTTTTGTAACGGTTACCCATGGTGGTGATAATATCACCAATATGACCTGTACTAACAGATTTGATATCGCACGCGTCTATGTCGCCACAGATGAATGTGGAAATACAGCTACTTGTGCACAGATCATTGTTGTGTTTGATAATATACCACCGTCCTTAACTTGTCCAGCCAATTTGACTGTCCAGTGTGCCGGCCAGGTGCCTGCACCTGCTCCGGGATCAATATCCGCAATGGACAATTGTGCAGGAGTAGTGACTGTAGCCCATGTCGGAGATGTCATTTCAAACCAAACATGTGCTAACCGTTTTACGGTGACTCGTACATATAGTGCTACCGATGTTTGCGGAAATTCTGCAACCTGTACCCAGGTTATTACAGTATTTGATAATACAGTACCATCTATCACCTGTCCGGCAAATACTACGGTTTCATGTGCCAGCCAGGTTCCTGCGCCTAACCCACCTTCAGTAGTTACTTCAGACAACTGCGGTGGAACGGTTACAGTAACACATTCAGGAGATGTTATTTCGAATCAGACATGCGTTAACCGGTTTACCCTTACACGTACTTACCTGGCTACAGATGCCTGCGGTAATTCTGCGACATGTTCGCAAATAATAACCGTATTCGACAATACTGTTCCAACGATTACCTGCCCTGCTAATATTACAATTGACTTTGGAGCTGACGAAAGCCCGGCAAATACAGGATCTCCTACAGGCTCTGATAATTGCGGTGGCACTCCAACCTTTACCTCTACCAATACAATTATCCCTGGTATTTGTGAGGAGGAATATGTCATCAACCGGACATGGACAGCAACAGATGCCTGTGGCAACACGTCAACCTGCCTCCAGGTCATCACTGTTGATGGTCAGTGTATCGTCGATCTTAGCCTTACAAAGGTTTATATTGACGCAGGCCCTGTTGAACCAGGTGACAATATTGACTTTGTGATTACAGTCACCAATGAAGGTGAGGTTTCCGCGGGATCCATTACCATCACAGACTATATTCCTGTTGGGTTTATGCTAAATGACCCTGACTGGACTCCAGGCAACCAGGGCAGCACAGGAATCAGCGCATCAATAGTGCTTTCCATTGCTAATGGTGGTCTTGATGCCAATGGACTGAATCCAGGTGAAAGTGTGGTAGTTCTGATTACACTTCAGGCAGATGCGGATATCCAACCAGGCTTGTATTTCAACACAGCTGAAATAAGCTTTGTGTTTGATACAGAAGGTACTGACATTACAGATGAAGACATCGATAGTGATCCTGACCAAACGGATACCAATGATCCTCCGGGTGAAGATGATATTGACCAGGCTCCAATATGCGTATTGCCTGACCCTGTGATAGTAGGTGATGGATATGTTTGCCCAGGTGAAACATCTGTTTACAGTGTAGATGTGTACAATCCTGACTTTACCTATGTATGGAACCTGAATGGCGGAGGAGTAATCACCCAGGATAATGGATCCAATATTGAAGTCGAGTGGCAAGATCAATCAGGTGGACCATTCGAGATTTCGCTTACTGTGATCCTCGGCCAGAATTGTCAGGTGACTACGTACTTCTTCGTATATATCCAGGGTGTTGAGACCCTCACCTGTAATGATCAGGTGCAGATTTCACTCGGACCAGATTGTGAAACTGTAGTATTGAGCGGAATGATCCTGGAAGGAGAAAATGAAGGAAACAATAATTACTATGTCATCATCACTGATGAATTTGGAAACGTCATACCAGATGCGACACTGACATCAGAACATATCGGCAAGTGCTTTACTGTCAAGGTGGCCAATGAATGCAATGATCAAAGTTGCTGGGGAACAATCTGCGTGGAAGATAAAATCCCACCTGTGATAGAATGTACGGATGTAACGGTCAGTTGTGGCACACCACTTGAACCAGTTTTTGAACCGCTGGTAACTGGCAGCATTGAATCTTCAGTCACCTCCGGATTACCAATCGGACCTAATGCCGGTACAGTGACCACCCAGGATTTAATTCTTGATGTGCCAGCCAATGCTGTTGTAACAGATGTAAATGCCCTGGTTGACCTTACTCACTCATGGGTGGGAGACCTCACTGTAGAACTGATCAGTCCTTCAGGCACCAGTGTCCTCCTGGTCAATCAGTTGTGTGGATCTGTTGACAATTGGGATAATGTAATCTTTGACGACCAGGCTGGTATATCAGTTACCACTTCATGTAATCCACAGCCTCCGGCTTTGGCAGGCTCCGTGATTCCTGAAGGTTCATTGTCAGCGATCAATGGCCAATCTGCTGTTGGTACCTGGACATTGAGGATTACTGATAATGTCGGTGGAGACGGAGGTGTACTTGCACTATTTGGATTAGAGGTCAATTACTACCTTGCTGTACCAAGCGCTCCGTTTGCATTCGATGCCTGCGGAGAGGTCGACCTGACATATACCGATAGTGAATCAGGAGATGCTTGTGTTGAGCAGACCCTGACAAGGACCTGGACAGCAACAGATGGAAGTGGTAACACAGCTACCTGCATACAAACCATCACGATCACGCCATTGACTCTGGACAATGTTGATTTCCCTGAAGCCTATGTAGGTGTCTGTGGGGAAAGTACATTGCCAGATCATACTGGCTGGCCAACTGTAGATGGAACACCAATCACAGATGAAAATAGTCTCTGCAATATTTTTGTAGGGTACTGGGATAAAGAACTGAACGAGTGTGGTGGAGGTCGTAAGATCGTCCGTACATGGACTGTGCTCAATTGGTGCACGGTTGAATTAGTCGAAGCGGTGCAGGTGATCAAGCTTACAGACAATGTAGGCCCTGAGTTGACTTGCCCTGCAGACTATGAAGTTGGTACTGATTTCTGGTATTGTTATGCCAATGTCAGCGTTCCTAAACCGATAGCATTTGATGAGTGCAGTGAAATCGCAAGTTACAGCCTGACATCAACAGATGGTACTGTTGTATCCTTTGGCAATAATTTCGTGATCAATGGCCTTCAATTAGGCACACATACAGTCACCTGGACGGTGTACGACGAGTGTGGCAACAGTAGCAGCTGTAGTTTCCATATCACTGTAGTAGATGATGTGGTGCCGGTGGCGAACTGCGATCTGCATACAATAGTGAGCCTGACCAATGACGGACCAAGCGGTATCACCTTAGTGCCTGCCAGTGTATTTGATGATGGCAGCTATGACAACTGCGGACCGGTTACTTTCCGGGCCAGAAGGATGGACAGCTGCATCGACTTTGACTGGACGACAGAAGGGGCATGTATCGATGATCATCCAGGCGGCATACCTGCGGTCAACAGCCGTGACCGCGGCACTGTACACCGCCCATGCGTGCCATTTGCATGCTGCGACGTAGGCGCAGGTCCGATCATGGTTGAACTGGAAGTAACAGATGCTGCCGGCAATGTGAACTATTGCATGGTTGAGGCAGAAGTTCAGGATAAGATCAGTCCGTTTGTAGAATGTCCTTCTGACATCATCGTAAGCTGTGACTTCTGGTTTAATGTCCAGGAAGGCACATTTGTAGATGGTGAAGGAAACAATAACGGAGCACTGGATGAAGATCCGCTGAGTGCAGTATTTGGTAACATGTATGATGCATTCAGATATGATGAGAGCATCAGGCACAATATAATCATCAATGATCCAGCCAACGAAGAATACAGCCAGCCACACAACTGGGGTCTCGACGGATGGGCAGATGACAACTGTGAAGTCAACCTTCAGGTAAGAGTGAGAATCATTGATGATTGCAGTGGTGACGATCTGCCGGGCAATGCTCCTGATGGTGCTGTGAAGTTGATCGAGCGCAGGTTCAGTGCGAGCGATGGTAATGAAGGAATCGCACCGGGTACCTGTACACAGCGTATCTGGGTGGTCGACTATGATCCATTCTACATCACCGACAACACATGTAATAATTCGAATTCACAGGACGGTGTGATCTGGCCATGCGATGTATTGCTGACCACATGCCCTGAGGATCTGGGTAATACAGGTGAACCAACAGTATTTGATGATGCATGCAGCCTGATCGGAGTGACCTATGAAGACCAAAGGTTTGACTTTGTAGATGGAGCATGCTTCAAGATATTGAGGACATGGGCAGTAATCGACTGGTGCCAGTATGATGCCCAGACAGGTGAAGGCTTGTGGCACTATACCCAGGTGATCAAGGTACATGACCAGGATGGTCCTGTATTCGCAGCACCTTGTGAGACAGTGACATTGTGTGTAGCCGATGAGGGTGTCTCCTTGCCGGACAACAACCAGGTTTTCATTGGAGAAGACAATCCATTGGCATCAAGCTGTAGCGTACACCTGAACCTATCCAGGACAGTACACGAAACCTGCAGTGATGTAGTCAATTATGATGTAAAACTGTATCCATTTAACGGCACAGACTTTATCTACCTCAAGGCAACCGGTACAGCAACCGTTGATGAGAACAACGATGCAGTACTGACATTTGATACACGCCAAAACAGTATCAAGGCTATCCGTGACAACGGGCTTCCATACAACAGCCAGTTCTGCGGTGACTACCATAGGATCCTGTGGAGTGTAGAGGATGGTTGTGGCAACTGGACGACATGTGAATACCTGATCCGTCTGGAAGATTGCAAGCAGCCAAGTCCGGTATGTATCAATGGCCTGAGTACAGTAGTGATGCCAATTGGTGGACAAGTGACCGTTTGGGCTAAGGATTTCAATGCATCAAGTTTTGATGATTGCACACCGGAAGCTGATCTATTATACAGTTTCAGTGGCGATGCCTACGAGCCTAGCTATACGTATACTTGTGAGAATGTTCCTGCATTTAATGTTGAATTGTCAGAAGAAATCTGGGTTGCTGATGGCGGTACAGATGACAACTGCAATGGTAAGATTGAGTGGAGTGAGCGCAATAAGGACTATTGTACTACGACTATCGTCATCACAGACAATAATGATGTGTGTGGCGGTTCAGGCAGTATCCTGGCTGGAGAGATCTTTACAGAGCAGACGGATGCAATAGCCAAGGTGAATGTCACGCTGACCTCACCAGGGCATGTATTCCCTCAGTATGAAACTTCACAGGACGGACATTTTGCCTTTACGTCAGTACCAATGGGCAATGATTATGTGATTACACCTGAACGTAATGATGAGCATCGTAACGGAGTCAGCACTCTTGACCTTGTCAAAATCCAGAAACACTTATTAGGCAAGGAATTGTTTACCTCTCCGTATGAATATATTGCGGCAGATGCAAATAACTCACAGTCTATCAGTGCCATTGACCTCGTGGAGATCAGGAAGCTCATATTGGGCATCTACACAGAATTCCCGCTCAACAAGAGCTGGAGGTTTGTGGAGAAAGGATTCCCGATGGAGGCTGATAATCCATGGCCATTCAGTGAGAACATTGAACTGCCAGGTCTGGCTAATGATAGCGTGATGCATAATGATTTTGTCGGAGTGAAAATCGGTGACGTCAACCATACGGCTAAGGCCAATGCCAACCAGATCCTGCCAAGGAATGGTCGCAGGGTATTGAATGTGATATTAGATGCAGCATCTGAAGTGAAGGCGGGTGAAGCTGTCGAAGTGAAGTTGCATTTACCTGAAAGTGTAGATGGATTCCAGTGGACACTTGAAACTGAAGGCCTGACTTATGTAGGCGTAGGCAGTGAGACCATAAACATCAATGACAGCCATGTAGGTGTGTTGGAAAATGGTGTGGTGACGATGAGCTGGAATACTGAAAGTGACAAGACTGATTTGACCGGACAGGTGATCAGCCTGATGTTTACAGCGAATGTTTCTGGTAGGATAAGTGATATGATCCACCTGACAAGTCGGGTGACGGATGCTGAAGCTTATACACATGTTGGTGAAATTCTGGATGTCAAACTGACCAGGGACGGAATATCTCCTGAGTTTGCATTGTATCAGAATAATCCAAATCCATGGAATGGGCAAACCGATATTGGTTTTGATCTTCCTGCTGATGCTGCTGTCACATTTACTGTATTTGATGCAACCGGAAAGGTGGTGAAAACTATTGAAGGTGAATTTAAGGCTGGTTATAATTCAATCACCTTGAATGCCAGGGAACTTCCTTCTGCAGGTGTAATGTATTACAGACTGGAGAGTGGAGAGTACGCTGCGAGCAAGAAGATGGTTCTGATCAAATAGTCTCAGGCTTTTAATTAGCGATAAAAAAAGGGCTACCCTCAGGGTAGCCCTTTTTTATTTATTTAAAAAGAAAGTAGTAAAGTTTGTCTGAAATAGTTTGAATAATATAAAATGATTTCCCAATGAAACTATGACATGGAATTTGATTCTATAGGTTTCATGAGTATGTAATCGAAGATGGGCTATCTATATAAATCAAAAAACTGTTCTATAAGAATATATTATTATTAGGTAGTATATAATATTAACATCAAATTTATTTATAGGATAAAATATAATACATATCTATCAGATAAACTTAAACATAGATATAGTAAGAATGAATATCTGGAATTATTGAATTTGAGATTATTTCTTACCTTTCGGATGCATAACGTTTCACCCTTCAGTCCGAATTTGATGCTCACGCATCAGGTTTAGACTGAAGAAAACCCATTTTACTAATGATCACCCCTAACAATGTTAGAGGACACTCCTATGAGTTTCTGTCTTCTCAAAAATTGCCGACCCAGGCATACGCCTCCGATTCCACAAATCAGATTTGCAGGCCTTCTTCCCTTAGAAAGTTGATATCAAATTCCGTTAACCATTTATCAACGGTGTTGTATTCAACTGTCCGCTATAAGAAAACCCAATCTTTTCCAATCCATCAAATGACTTGCACCATGAAAGGCACTCACCCGCTTTCAGGAGTAAAACACCTGGCTAAAACCCTCATGCAGGGTATTTCACTAACCACATTCCTTATTACTCTGTTTTTCATACCGGTTGATGTCCTCGGACAGATCACCCAGGTTGGATCTGCGACCACTGCAGGTAATTCCGGGACGACCGTTACAATCACAAAGCCTACCGGCATTCAGGTTGGAGATGTGATGCTTGCAAGTATAGTTCAGGATGATAATAGTAGTGGTACTGATCTGGATGTCAATATCACCTCTACAGACTGGACCAGCATTGATGGCAGGCATTTGGGCGGCACAAACCCTGAATGGTGGGGTACCATCCTATACAAGGTTGCAGTCGCCTCTGATGTCTCGGCAACTAACTATGTCTTTAATTTGGATAGCGGCGCCGATGGCGGAATAGGCAGTATTGTTGCCTTTAGGGGCGTTGATATCACCGGTGGAGTAAATCAAGCTGGAGCAGCAGGAGGTCCATTTGATGTTGATCCCGGTATCATCAATAATATAGCAACTGATAATTCACTCAACGCCACCTCTATAACCACGACTACTGCAAATGCAGCTATAATAATGTTTGGTGTCATGGGGGATGACGACAATGATAATGTTACCGGATGGACTACTACCTCTCCAGGCTCGCTGACAGAGTTGTATGAGAATGAGAACACGAATGGCGCACAGCAGACTGTGGCAGCAGCTTGGGCAATAAAAGGTACTGCCGGAGCTACAGGGGCAGGAGCAGCCACACTCGCCAATTCGAATAACAATGGTGCTTTGCTACTGGCATTAAGGAAGCTTTGTATACCTCCCATTGTACCTCCTATTGGAGGTGGGGCGACGTCAGTTTGTGTCGGGGCAAGTACGCCAGCTTTTACCAATGCCACACCAGGTGGAGTTTGGTCAACAAGCAATAATTCAATTGCGACGATAAATGCAGGTACTGGAGTTGCTTTAGGAGTTGCTGCGGGAAGCGTAAATGTAATATATACGGTTACAGACGCAAATGGTTGCACAGGATCTGCTGTAAAAGCACTGACTGTAGCTGCCGTACCTGCACAGCCAAGTACCATCGTGGGGGCTACAACGATCTGTGCGAACAGCATGGGAGTAGCCTATTCAGTAACTAATGTAGCCGGTGTGACATATACATGGTCAATCACCGGGGCGGGATGGAGTATTGCATCAGGTCAGGGCACAAGTTCAATTACCCTTAATGCCGGAGCAACATTTCCCCAGACCTTGACGGTTACGCCATCCAACAGCTGTGGTAATGGCACTGCGAGAACCCTTGTGATCAGTGATGGTGAAGGTACTCCAGTATACTGTACCGATTGCAATTCTAATTGTAGTGAGCCTACCGAAGAAAATCCGGACCTGACAGGCTCATGCGCTGATTTGAAAATCGTACTTGTACTTGATGAATCAACCTCAATTGGTTCTACCTACGATCAAGACGTTGAAGCCGGGTTTATGGCTTTTGTCAACACACTTTCATGTACAGGGGTACAGCTGGCGGTTGTGGAGTTTAATAATCAGGCCAGATTTGTATTAGATACCATTGGTGGTGTTTGGTACCATCCGGTGGATAATGTTTTGGCTACTGCTATGCAGAATTATGCAACAGGAGCTGGAAATGATCCTCTGCTCAACGGAACGCAAACCTACTCTCCTGATGTAGGTACCAATTACACTAATTGGCATGCCGCTATGCTGGCGGTGGATCATATTCCGGAGCCACCAAATCTGGTGATCTTTTTTACAGATGGGGTGCCTACTAAGGTATACCTAACCAATCCTCCACCTAATTTTGGTACGGACGGAACACCATGTGGCGGAACCGGTGCTCCGGAACTGGCAGAGTATCTAAATCCAACCAAAGTTTCTAATAAGCTCAAATGCGCAGGCGTACATATGTTTGTAGCGGGAGTTGGAGGGATTATCGGCAATGAGCAATATGTTGAAGCATTGACCGGGACCACCCAGTATCAAAATGGTATAAATGATATCACCAATTCGGACTACGCTACCGGTGATTTTAATCAGCTTGCCCTAGGATTGTCCACATTCGTATCAGAGTTGTGTCCCTTTAGCAGCGAAGTAAACTCTCAGGATATCTGTCCCAACGGAACAAATGGAAGTATAACCATTACCATACCATCCAACTTGTTGCCGTATAACTACCAATATTACAATAATGTAACAAATGTATTGTTAGGCTCAGGAGTTGGTATCAATACCAGCCCCCTGGTGATTACAGGTCTGGCAGCAGGAAGTTATCGTGTCGAGATCCAGGTCACAGTACCGGGGTCGGGATGCACCAGAACGGAGATTTTCTTTGCGACGATCACATCTGATGCAGTTGAAGTAGTAGGCGCTGTGACGGGCACTTCCCAGCCAAGTTGCGCTAATCCATCGGGCGGTACTGCAACACTAACGATCACAGCCGGTGAAGCACCTTTTATGATTACGCTTAAGAAAGGTGGCGTAACTCAGCCTGGATATCCGATTATGGGTTATATGGCAACTATGTATACTGCTACAGGGCTGGACGCTGGCCCCTATACCTTTGAATTGAAGGATGTCAATAACTGTAATACAGATATTGATGCATTTACACTAAATCCACCATCAGGATGTTGCCCTGTATCATGTAATGTAACAGGCGGACCTGGAGGTAACGTATGTCCAAATACTCAATCCATATTTACTGTAGCAGCAAATGGTGGAAGTTGTACAACTCCTACCTATAGCTGGACGATCACCAATAACACCAGCGGCGCTACTATAGTTGGTTCATCTACCGGTTCTTCTGTAACAGTTAGTTCAGGAACAACATGTGGTACATATACGATTCAAAGTTCACTTACCTGCTCAGGTTGCTCCCCATTGATCTGCTCACAGGTGGTCAATGTCGTAGATGTTACCGTTCCAGTTATAACCTTATGCCCGGCCGGCTCTGACCTTGGTTGTAATCCTGCAGGTGTACCTGCAGCGGGAACAGCCACAGCCACAGATGCATGTGGTACTCCGACG
>WBZX01001061.1_pt1 | contig 21997 bp, 23 predicted proteins | sample 5204211 | NCBI WGS metagenome assembly WBZX01 (sample SAMN12344362, study PRJNA552823) | activated sludge metagenome | biome: Activated sludge suspended growth; feature: Nitrification reactor; material: Wastewater; isolation source: activated sludge from nitrification reactor of wastewater... | reverse complement strand
GTCGGCTTCGAGAAGTGCGGCAGGCGATGAATGCCCGGATCGGCCCTGTCGTGAAGGACGGTCAGCTCCGTCCCCACATCGAGCAGGTTGCCGCGCGGGAGCATCACGCGATCGGATGCGGCGACATGCTGCCCGTCGGCGAGCGGAATCTCGTACTCGATCTCATGCCATGCGGGCCCGTTGGCGCGTGCGCGCGCTTCCGACTTGGCGGCGGACCGGGCGAGAAGCGCCGATCCGGCGGCCAGCTTGCGGCTGCCGCCGAGGCCGCGCACGAACAGGTAGGTGCCGAAGAACGAGGGCTTCCGCGCCGCCTGCTCCTGGGCGACTGTCACGTGGGTCACCGTCGCCTGGGCCCTCACGCCCTCGGTCTCGAGCTTCGCCATCCGGATGGCCTCGTCCGGCTCGATGAGCGAGGGAAGCGAGAAACCGGTGATGAGGAGAATGGCGCCGAACACGAGCGCCAGGAGTTGCCAGACGCGGTTACCGAGCAGCTCAGCCATTTTGCAGAACCCCACAGGACAATTACGTAAGCATCTCACGGCGGGGTGAATAATCCGCTAAGTGATCGTCCGACACTGCCCAAATTGGAATTGGTCCCCGCTGATTGTCGTGGCGGTGCAGTGCGCTCGTTCCGCCGCACTTGTTCAGCAGAACCTTGGCGGCTCAGGCTCGAGCTGGCGCGCGCGGGGTAAGCCGGGAACCAGGCTGGCGCGTGCCTCCTCTCCCAAGAACGGTAGGCAGACCACCGCCCCGCTCACCAGGATTTCATCGCAACCGACCGCGCTGCGCGTGGCCGGTCAGACGCCGTGGCTTCACTCCGGCGCCTTGCGTTTTCCGAGCGGACGCACGGAGCTCGCCTGTGGCCCCATCGGCCCCTCCGCCGTGGCGCGGGTGAGATGGACCATCATGCCGGTCTCGAGCTCGTCGAAGCTGCCGCCGCTGACGGCGTTGGCGGTGAAATAGAGCTCTGGCGCGCCCTCGACCTGCGCGAAGCCGTACTGCTGATCGGGGAACAGCCTCAGGATCATGCCCGTCTCGCCCGCCGCCTCGTGCCGGCTGACCTCACGGCCATGCTCTTGGCTGAGCTTCTCGAGCTGGCGCTCCACAGCCTCGAAGGCATTGTTTACCGCCGCCGTGTGGTCGTCCTTCACCTCGCGCCGCTGCTGGGTGTCCCTGCCGATGATGGGAGCGTGGTTCGGGATCTCGAGCTCGACGGCGACGCCGAGGGGAACCTTGGCCGAGCCGGCGCTACGGTGCGGCACCTCGATGACCACGCGGCAGCCGATGGCGCGCGGATAGAGGCGCTTCAGCGCCGCCACCCGCTGCTCGATGATGGCGTCGAGCGCCGGCGAGCGGTCCATGTTCTTGTAGGTGACTTGCAGCTCTTTCTGCATCTGCGGTCTCCACGGCTGTCCTTGAGCCGGGGAACGGTGCCAGACTGACCCTGTTCCCCTTCTCGCGGCGGCGCGAGCATCGGCTCTTCGACGCGGCGAGCACGGCGTCGAGCCGGAACCCGCATAAATAATAGCCCGAAGCCGGCGCCAGCGCCTTGACGCGGGTCGGATGGAGCCGCGCCGGTGCGCCCGCCAAATAAAAGAGCCCCGCCACGGGGGGCGGGGCTCGAAAGAGGCGCGGACCCGCGGAGGCTATTTCTCCATCGACGGGTTCCAAACCTTCCACACGTTGCCGACGAGGTCGGCTCCCGGCTTCAGCGTGATCATGCCCGGCTGCCATCCCGCCGGAGTGGCTTCCTTGCCGCCGGAGGCACGCACGACCTGATAGGCTTGCACCTGCCGGATCGTCTCGGCGAGACGGCGGCCCACCGGAGGCGTCAGCACCTCCATGGCCTGGATGACGCCGTCGGGATCGATGATGAAGCGGCCGCGCATCTCGATGCCCTGCTGCTCCTCATAGACGCCGTAGACCCGGCCGATTGCGCCGGTCTGATCCGACGCCATGTGGAACGGCACACCGCCGTCCACCATCTTGGTCAGCTCCTGGTCGTTCCACATCTTGTGCACGAAGTGGCTGTCGACACTGACCGAAATCACTTCCACGCCCAGCTTCTGGAGAGCGCCGTATTGGGCCGCGACCGCGGACACCTCAGTCGCTCAAACGAACGTGAAATCGCCGGGATAGAAGCAGAGCAGCACCCACTTTCCGGCGAAGTCGGAAAGCTTGACGCTGGTGAAGCTGCCCCGGTGATAGGCCGGAGCGGTGAAATCGGGCGCCTTCTGCCCGACGCGCGCAATCATCTGAGGGACCTCTTTCTTGCCTGCGGTTTCGGCCGGAGCCGGGTCGCCCTGCGATCCGGGAACCGATCCGGATACGCGCGTGCACCCTGCGTCTTGCTCTGCCATGACGTCTCCTGTGCTTGGGAGCGCTGCCGCGCCTGAAGTGCGCGGCCGAGACGACGGTAGCCGCAGGACCACGCGCCTCAAACAGCCCCGATGTCGCACGGCGGCGGTCAGAGTTGCCTCAAGCGGGCTTGCGGCCCCACACCTGGGCAACGGTGTACATGGAGAAGATGGTGCCGGGATCGGCGAGGTGGGCGCGGCACTGCGCCAAAGCCTCGTCGAGTTCAGATTCGCCGATGAGCCCGAGCTTCAGCACCGTTCCGCGCAGCGATTCGACCGTCGCCGGCAGGTAGTCGACCATCGGATCCTGAGAGCGGACGCCGACGATGAAGGGCCGGTACTGCACATCCTCGAGACCGGCCGCGCGCATCAGTCCGTAGAGCTTGTGCGCCAGCTCGAGATCGGCGCCGACGCCCGCGAAGGCGCCGAGCAGCGTCGCCTTCAGTTTGGCCCATGACGGATGCGGCGGATGGCAGTTGAGCGTCGTCCCGTCCGGCTCCTCGAGCGCGACGAAGCCGCCGGGCTTGGCGAGCCTCGTGGCTTCCGCGATCAGCCGCTCGGGCTGCCCCGCCGTGCTGGCCACGAAGCGCATGTGCACGAGGTCGAAGCTGCCCGCGGGGAGCCCCGAGCCGAAGGCGTCGCCGCGCACGAGCTGGGTGTTGGCCGCGGCCTTGGATCGCGCGATGGCGAGGAACTCCTCGTCCATGTCGAGCCCCGTGACGCGGCCGGTCTTTCCCACGCGCTCGGCCATCAGCCCCGTGATACCGCCCGGCCCGCACCCGATGTCCAGGCAGGACCAGCCCTCGCCGACGCCGATGCGATCGAGCATCGCCGCCGCGTCGGGCGCCATGGCCTCGGCCTGGATCCGGAGCCGCTCGACCTCTCCGGCGCGCCGCTCGATCGGGTAGTTGCCGGAGAAGGTCGTGGTGGTCATCGCGAGGCCCCCCGTGCTGCATGGATCGGGAGACTTAGCGACGGAGCGCCGCCGCGATCAAGGGTCAATCCCCGCCGCCGCCATCACCACCGCCACTGTCACCGCCACCGTCGCCACCCCAGCCGAACGAGCTGAACCCGGAGCTGCCGCCGGCATGCACGGTCGGCGCGTTGGCCAGGATGCGGCCGGCGAGCCGCGAGAACGGCAGGCTCTGGATCCACACCTTGCCGGGCCCCCTGAGCTGGGCGAAGAACACGCCCTGCCCGCCGAAGATCATCGACTTGACCGAGCCAGCGCGAATGACGTCGAACTCGACGCCGGGCGTGATCGCGGCTACGCAACCGGTGTCGACGTGCAACTCTTCTCCGTGAGCGAGCTCGCGCTCGACCAGCGACCCTCCGACGTGCAGGAAGGCCATGCCGTCGCCCTCGAGCTTCTGCATGATGAAGCCGTCGCCGCCGAACAGGCCGGTCATGATCTTGCGCTGAAAGAAGATGCTGATCGAAACGCCTCGCGCCGCGCACAGGAACGCATCGCGCTGCACGATGAGCTGACCGCCGTGCTGGGAAAGGTCGTAGGGCAGGATGGTGCCGGGATAGGGCGCCGCGAACGAGATCCGCGCCTTGCCCTCGCCCTGGTGCGTGAAGACGGTCGCGAACAGGCTCTCGCCGGTGAGCAGGCGCTTGCCGGCGGCGGCGAGCCGGCCGAAGAAGCTCTGCTCCTGCTTGGAAGGATCGCCGAGCACCGTGTCCATGGTGATGGCGGCGTCCTTCATCATCATCGATCCGGCTTCCGCGATGGCGCTCTCGCCGGGATCGAGCTCGATCTCGACGAACTGCATCTCGTGACCGTGGATCTCGTAGTCGATGATATCGGCGCGCTGTCCCACGTCCCGGCCGCCGACCCGCGGCACGATGCTGCCCGTTGCCATGCTGTCCTCCCTCCGCTGCGGGCCGCCGTGGCTCGTGCGGCGCCGCCCGGAGTTTGCGCGGCCGGTGCGTCATGCGCAATGGGATCGGCAGTGTTCTGGCAACCGGGATTGCAGACCTGGATCAGAGTCCCGGATCGAGGCTCTGGTTGAGCGCGGCAATGGCCTCCTTGGCGCGCCCGTGAATGCCGCATTCCGTCTTGGCCAGTCCGCGCCAGCGGCCCGCGCGTGGCTCTTCGCCCGGCGCGACCCGGCTCGTGCACGGGCTGCAGCCGATCGAAGCGAAGCCCTGCGACACGAGCGGGTGCCGTGGCAGCTCGTGCCGTGCGAGATAGGCGCGGACGTGCCGGGGCTGCCAGGCCGCGATCGGATTGACCTTGATGAGCCGGCCGTCCGGCTCGAAGAAGCCGAGCTGCTGCCGTTCCCCGCCCTGGAACCGTTTACGCCCGGTGATCCAGGCATCGAAGCCTTCGAGCGCCTTGGCGAGCGGTGCCACCTTGCGCAGCGTGCAGCAGAGATCCGGCGCCCGCGCGTTGAGCTGCCCGTTGGGATCGGCCATGCCGACGGTGGCCTGCTCGGGCACCACCGTGCGCACGTCGCCGAGGCCGAGCCGGCGGACGAGCTCGTCGCGGTAGGCGAGCGTTTGCGGAAAATGGAGACGGGTGTCGAGGAACAGGACCGGCACGGCGGGATCGATGACGGAGATCATATGCAGCAGGATCGCCGACTCGGCGCCAAAGCTCGATACCAGCGCGATGCGTCCCGGGAACAGCGTTTGGGCGGCGAGGCGCAGGATCTCCCCGGCCTGCTCGAGCGGCTTGTCCCCGGCACAGTCGGGCGGGCTTAGCTTTGAGTCGATGACGGTCATTGCGGGCCGATCCGGTTGGCTCCGTTCGCGTGAGCGGCCGAATTGGATACAGGAATAAAATTCCACGTCAAACATCGCAATGGTGGATTTTAAGGAAAAAAATTCCACATGACCCCGTCTTTGCGAGAGCTCCTCGCATCGAGTCCCGCCGGAATGCGGAAGCACCGGTTGACGCACGAGCGAGATGCAGCTCCGGCTTTGCTATTTCCGCGGGCGCCGAGGCACTTGCCTGGAACCCCGTAGACTTCGGCGCCGTTTACGCCAGGAGCATACGCCGCGGTGCAGCATGCTCCCGGCGCCTAGGATTCCAGTGAGGAGACATGACCAAGGTCATCATCTGCGAGGACGAGCCGCTGATCGCGCTGGAGATCGAGCGTGTCGTCGAGGAGGCGGGCGGCACCGTCTGCGGCGTTTTCACCAGCGGGGTGGTGGCAATGGCCGCGGCCCCCGCGCTGCGCCCTGACGTCGCCATCGTCGACCTCACATTGGCCGATGGCGCCACCGGAGCCGACGTGGCCGAGAGCCTCGCCCGGCTCGGCTGCCGCATCCTGGTCCTCTCCAGCGCCGATTCGGTCAACGCCAAGCTGTGCGCCATAGCACACACGTTCATCTGCAAGCCGCTGCCGGCCGGCCTCGCGACAGAGGTCCTGGAGCCGATCCTCGCAACCCGCTCCGCCTCCTGATCAGGACGGCGATGCCAGGGCCGCGTCGAGCGCCATCTGCCGCTGCAGCGCCGGTCGCGCCGCCAGACGCCCCAGATAGCCGGCGAGATCCTCACGCTCCGGAATGAGCTTGAAGAGCGTGCCCCAGCGCAGCCCCGATCCGATCACCACATCCGCCGCCGTGAACTGGTTGCCGAGCAGCCACGGACCCGCGGCAACCGCCTTGGCGATGATGTCGAGCTCGGCGTCGAGGCCGAGCCAGCCGGTGGGTCCACGCGGCGGCGGCTCGCGGCCGAGGGCTTTGTCCATCATTGCGGGCTCGACGCAGCTCGGCCCATAGAACAGCCACTTGAGATACGGTCCGCGGCGCGGGTCGCCGATGCCGGGCGCCAGCCCTGCACGTGGAAAAGTATCGGCGAGATAACAGCAGATTGCCGCCGATTCGGTCAGCACGGCGCCCTTGTGCACGAGCGCCGGCACCTTCCCCATCGGGTTGACGGCGAGGTAGTCCGGCTTCAGCTGGTCGCCCGCCTTGAGGTTCAGCAGGCGCACCTCGTACGGCTCGCCCACCTCCTCGAGCATCCAGCGCACGATCGCGCCGCGTGACGGTACGGCATGATAGAGCACGAGATCGGTGGCGGTGTCGGGCATCGCGAGCTCCTCGGAAGGTGCGGCATCGGGACAAATGAACAATGCCGACTGGACACGTCAATCTTGACCAAGTCGATTGACGGATGTTGCGCGTTCGTCTCCCTCGTGGAGCATGCTCCGTGGGCGAGGGCAAGGCATTAGCGAGCGGCGGCGCCGATGATTTGGATCCCAGAGACACGCTGGCGGCGGCGCGACATCTCCGGCCTGCCTTATGCCGAGGCAGGCGACGCCGCGCTGCGTCTGTTCTGCTGGCCGCGGCTCTCCGAGCGCCGCCCGCCGAACTACACCGTGTTGGCCGAGCGCGCCCGCTTCCATCTCCGCAAGGCCGAATGGCACGTCCTGCCGACCCCTTATGGCGATGTCCGCGTCTACGTCTTCGCGCCCGACAATGCCGGCAATGGCGCCGAGCCGAGAACCGTGCTCGTTCTTCACGGCTGGACCGGCGAGGCCTCGTTCATGACCGCGCTCGCGGAGCCCATCCGCCGCGCCGGCTACCGCGTCGTGCTGTTCGATATGCCGGCCCACGGCTTCAGCTCCGGCCGCTCGACCAACCTCGTCGAATGCGCCCATGCAACGCGGATGGTCGGCGAGGCCTTCGGTCCGGTCCACGCCGTCGTGGCGCACTCGTTCGGCGGCATGGCCGCGCTGCTCGCCATGGAAGGCGGCTGCCCCATGCCTCGCCCCCTCCCCGTCGAGCGCCTCGTGTTGGTTGCAAGCCCCAACCGGCTGTCCGAGGTGACCGGCCATTTCGCCGGGCATTGGCACCTCTCCGACGCCGCGCGCAGGGCTTACGAGCGCCGTCTAGAGCGCATCGGCAAGCGCCCACTGTCGCACTACACCGTCGTCGAGCTCCTGCGCACGGTGGGCTGCCGCACACTCGTCGTCCACGACCGCAAGGATGATGACGTCCCCTACGCCGCGGCCGAGGAGATCATCGCCGGCGTGCCGGGGACCGAGCTGCTGACCTTCGACGGCTTCGGCCACAGCAACATCCTGTTCGCGCCTCCGGTGATGCGGGCGGTCGCGGTCTGGCTCAGGAAGGAGGGGTACAGTTCCTACGGGAACAGCGCGGCGGCCGGCTGATGTGCGAATGGGTGGTCCCAGGTATCGGTTGCCGGAGGGTCGGGCCCACATGGTCGCAAATACAGTACCGCTGATGCACGTCGCCTATACCGCGCTCGCGGCCATGGCCGTGATGATCGCCTCGTCATTCGTCATCGGGCGATCGTTCTTGAAGAACACATTGTCGTTCTGTATCGGCTTCGCGTTTCTCCTCGTCCTCTATGCCCTCGGGGTCCAGGCCGCGCCCTGGGCCATGATCCTGATCGCCGGCATGGTCGTCCTCGGCCTCATCTCGTCGGCTTTGGGCTGAGCCTCCGCGCGCCCACATGGGTGAATTGGCCGCATCGCCGCCGACGGCCACCGCACGTAGTGGCCCCGGCGCCTGAAACCTCATAATCCCATTGCGCTGCGCGCGTTTGCGTCCGGTTGAAAAGCAGCCCGGGAATCAAGAGACGATTGATCGGAAATCCGCGCCGATTGCGGATTCGCAATGCTGCTCTGCTTTGGCTGCATCATTGTGCTCATTGATCGTTTCGAGGTGGCCAGTCCGGCCGTCGTGAGCCGGCAGGCCGCTCGCGAGGGAGATCGAGGGAACGCCAGGAGGAGACGATGAATATCCATCAGGCGATGCTGAAGTCGCTGCCCGCGTGGCGGAGCGTCAAGGTCGGCGCGATGAAGTCGGCCGACGAGTACCGCAAGGCGCTGGCGTCCGGCTCGGCGCCGAAGATCTCGTGGGTCGAAGAGATCGTCGGCAACCCGGCCTTCACCTGCGCCTCGCAGCCGGCCGACCTGGAGCTGGTCGCGCCGGCGGTCGAGGATCTGGGCTTCCCGGATGGCGGCCTGGACAGCAAGGTCCGCGAGAAGGCGATCGCCCTGGGCCTGAAGCCCTGCCCGGTCGAGGTGCTGGCGGCGCTGCAGCTCTCCGCCGAGGACACCGGCGAGCGGGTCATCATCGCCACCGATGCGATCCACGGCGCCAACGGCGATCTGGTCGGCTTCGACGTCACCTTTGGCCAGGGTGGCTTGCGCCTCAACGGCGACTGCGGTCCGACCGACCGCCTGCGCGAGCCGGGCGTCCGCGTCGCTTTCGTCCGGCCGAGGTAGGCGGCCGGCTCAATTCGCCCGGAACACGCGCTCGCGTTCCGCCGGCGGTAGCGGGCGCGGGCCGCCGGACTTTGCCGCCACCGCCGTGCCGCCCGCCGGTTGCGCGCTGGCGACGGGCGTAAGCCGCCGCGGCGGCAGCAGGCCCGGCGCCGGGTTGGCCTTGGCGTGTGATTCGAGCTCGCCCAGCAGCACCTGCGCGAGCGGCGCCGCGAGCTGCGAGGAATGCAGGCTGCGCGCCCACGGCTCGGATGTCGAGCCGGTGCCGACGACGATGACGTAGGAGTAGGCGGCGCCGTTCTGGAATTGCAGCCCGCCCGCCAGCCAGGCGTCGACCGTCGCATTCGGGTCGGCTGTCACCATCGTGCCGGTCTTGGCAAAGTGCAGGCGCAGCCCCGCCCGCCGCGCCGCGCACCACTGCGAAAGGCTCTTCAGCGTGCCGTGCGACTGCCCGTAGGCTTGGTAGCAAAGCGGCGCCTGCAGCAGCATCCTGAGGATCGCATGCCCGCCGCGCCGCACGACGCGGTCCGGAATGATCGCGGCCGGGTCGGCGCCCGCCACGTCGTGCTCCTTCGCCGTGTAGTCGTAGGCCTTGACCAGCGTCGGCGGCCGGACCGGCTTGCCGCCCTGCTCGAGCAGCGCGCCGAGCACCACGCCCGCCATCTGGTGCACGCGCCGCGGCGAGCCGGAGACGAGGCCGAGCACGGCGGCGGTCGATGGCGGCGTGCCCTCACCCGCGGCGTTGCGCGGCGGCATGTTGAAGCCGAGCTGGTCGATGATGCGGCGCACGGCCGCTTGCCCCGATTGCGCCGTGCGATGGCCGACCGGGTTGTTGAGCGAGCAGGCGAAGGCGACAATCGCCTTGCGCCCGTGCGACTGCCCGCCGCCCTTCTCGCACGTCTCGAGCCCCCGCGCCGGAGCGTCGGTGTCGAGGTACAGCGTGTCGGCGGTGTCCTTCATCTGATTGGCGATGGCGATGGCGGCCATCATCTTGCCGGTCGAGGCGATGGCGCGGGCTTCCCGCTCGCGCTCATAGAGCCCGGATTTGCCGTCGCGCGCCGTGATCGAGCCGAAGTAGGGCGCCGTCTCGCCGGCCTCGAAATAGCGCACGATCTCGCCCTTGGCGTTCGCCGCCACCACCACGACGTTGGGCATCTTGAGGCCACCCGGGGTGACCTTCTCCGGGTCGAGCGTCCAGCCGGCGTCGATCTTGCCCGCCGAGGCCGTGTTGATCTTGGCCAGCTCCGCCTTGACGCGCTCGCCGAACGCCAGGTTGTCGGCGGCGTCGAAGGTGGTCGTCACGCCGCGCACGTAGTCGCGCCAGCCGAAGCCGTAGGATTGCTTCATTTCCTCGCGCAGCCCGAACCGCGCCGACGGCATCAGCGCGTTGGCGCGGATGATCGGATTGGCCTGCGCCCGCTTGGCGAGGCCCGGCGCGTACGTGTCGAGCGCCTGCTGCAGCCTGGGCTTAACCTTCGGATCGGGCGGGCCGCCGGCGAGGCTGACGAGCTCGAACACGACCTTCTGCTTTTCCGCCTCGTCGGTGATGATCTTCTCGGCGCAGGTCCGCGCCCGGACCTCGGTGATGTAGCGCCAGCGGTCGAGCCGCACCTCGTTGAGCTTGTCGTTCCCCTCGAGCAGGATGATCGGCTTGTTCACCGCCGAGGCGAGCACGAATTGCTCGGCGACCGTGAGATCCTGCGCGTCCTTGCCGAACACGATCTGGCTCGTCACCGCGACGCCGTGCAGCGGCTGTCCGCCGGTGCGTTGCGCCAGCCAGATGTGGTTGGCGGCCCATTGCTTGAGCGGCGTGTCGTCGCCGCCGCGCGTCAGCTCGTGATAGATGACCGGCGCCAGCCACCATTCGCGCAGCTTGCGGGTCAGCTTGGTGAGGCCACCCTCGCTCGTCGACGGCGGCGTTTTGTAGATGACGCGGGCGAACTGCATCGGCAGGGTCGAGCCGCCGACGCCGAGGCTCGGGCGTTTCAGCGCCAGCGATCGCTTCACCGTCGAGTACGGGATCTTGAGCACGCCGGCCAAGTCGATGCCGTAAGGGTTGAGTGGCCCGCCGAGATAGCGATCCTCGTGGTACAGCAGGCATTGCCAGTACCACGGCGGCACCTCGCGCACCGGGATCGACTTGTGGTCCGGGTTGGCCACGTAGTCGCCGACCTCGATCGCGGCGTCGGTGTAGTTGACGTCGCGCCGGCTATCGAGGCGCGGGTCGAAGGTGCCGACGAACTGCCCCTTGGCGTCGTAGATGGCGGTCGCCACCCAGCGCTCGGCGTCGTAGCGGATCTTCTCGCCCATGTAGAGGTGGCCGATGAAGCCGCGCGCCGGCGCCACGACGTACACTAGTACCACCGCGAAGACGCCGTAGGCGATCGCCGCCAGCGTCAGGTAGCGGATCGGCCCGAGCCGCGGGTTGAGCGCCACCGAATCGACGAAGGCCTTGGCCACCGCCAGCGGCAGCAGCAGGGCCATCTCGAGCAGGCGCGTGACGAGGCGGACGAAACCGAGCATCGGTAAAATGATCTATGAGCCCGGCGGCACCGCGCGGCCCGGCCCGATGATCGGTAGAGGGCCTTTGTGGCGGCCGGACGGGAGCATCAAGGCGTTACCACGGCATTGCCCGGCCGGCTGGCGATTCACTTCCCGTGAACCAGCCCGTTCGCACCGCGGGTCCTGCTTAAGCGATTGTTCCGTGCTCGCAGCGATAATCCGGGCGCTTGAACTCCATGGAGAATTCGGATGCGTGCTCTGACCGTGCTTGCCGTGGGCCTGATGCTCGCGGGCTGCAAATCCGAGACGAAGCCTGACGCCGCGGCCGCGGCGAAGGCCGCCGATCCAAGCAGCTCGGCGTTTGCCGCCCGTTGCGTCGTCGCCGCCTCGAAGTTCTATGTCGAGGGCGGCAAGGGTCCGGCATTCCAGGCCCTCCAGAGGCGCAGGATGCTGTGGACGGCGCGCTACTATGACATCGAAGGCAAGAACGACGCTGCCGCCAAGCGCATCGTCGAGGTGTTCAACGCGGTCGAGAAGGAGATCCACGGCATCGGCCGCGAGCGCAAGAACGAGGCTCTGCAACTCATGCTCGACATCTGCGAGCCCCACGAGAGCTGATCTCGGGCATCCTGGCCACCTGCGACACGACCGTTCCCATACGTTGACAGGTCGGTCCCCACCGGCCACAAGGCGCTGAACTCCCTCTCCCTGCTTGCGGGGAGAGGGTTGGGGTGAGCGGCAGCCCATGAGCCGCAGCGACCGTGGTCGCCCCTCACCCTGACCCTCTCCCCATCCAAGTGCAGGTGACGGGGAGAGGGAAAACAAGCGGGGAGACGCCGGATGCCGCACGATAGCCTGAAGTCGACGATCGAGGCCGCCTGGGAGGCGCGCGACGGCATCAGCCTGGCCACCAAGGGCGAGGTGCGCGAGGCCGTCGAGACGGCGCTCGACATGCTCGACCAGGGCAAGGCCCGCGTCGCCGAGAAGACGGGTGGTGAGTGGGTCGTCCACCAGTGGCTGAAAAAGGCCGTGCTGCTGTCGTTCCGCCTGAACGACAACCACATCATTCCCTTCCAGAAGAGCGGCAGCTACGCCAGCCGCGTCCACGGCTACGACAAGGTCGACTTGAAGTACGCCGACTGGACCGCCGACAAGTTCAAGGACGCCGGCTTCCGCGCCGTCCCGGGCGCCATCGTTCGCCGCTCGGCCTACATAGCGCCGGGCGTCGTTCTGATGCCGTCGTTCGTCAACCTCGGCGCCTACGTCGACCGCGGCACCATGGTCGACACCTGGTCGACGGTCGGCTCCTGCGCCCAGATCGGCAAGAACGTGCACCTCTCTGGCGGCGTCGGCATCGGCGGCGTGCTGGAGCCTATGCAAGCCGGCCCGACCATCATCGAGGACAACTGCTTCATCGGCGCCCGCTCCGAGGTGGTGGAAGGCGTCGTCGTCGGCGAGGGCTCCGTCATCTCCATGGGCGTCTTCATCGGCGCCTCCACGACCATCATCGACCGTGCCACCGGCGAGCGCTTCGTCGGCAAGGTGCCGCCCTACTCGGTAGTCGTCTCCGGCTCGCTGCCGGGCAAGCCCCTGCCCGACGGCTCTCCGGGCCCGAGCCTCTACTGCGCGGTGATCGTCAAGCGTGTCGACGAGAAGACCCGCTCCAAGACCTCGATCAACGAGCTCCTGCGCGACTGATCTGGCCGCCTTCCGGATGCTGTCTTGCGGCAGCCAACCGTAAACGCGTGGTTTAGCAAGCCAATGCAATTGCCTGTTGGGCCACGCGACAGGACTTCCTTAACGCTGCCCCCCTATCGTGCTGCTGTCGGACCATCACATCGGGAGCAGCACGTGCCGGAATCCGTGAGCCTGTTCAGCCTCGAAGGCAAGGCCGATACGCGTCAGTTCTGGACGGTGCACTCGCCGGTGCTTGGCCTCCAGATTTTCGGCGTCGCTCTGATCATGCTGGCTTCCGGCGCCATGAGCGGCGGCCGCTGGCTCGATCTCGACCTGTTCTCAGACTGGGGGCTGGCCTTCGCCGCCCTCATGCTGCTGCCGCTCTGGCCGCAGATCGCGCTGGCGGCGCAGCGTCTCGCCGATCGTGGCAAGCCGAAGCACTGGCTGCTGCTGTTCTACGCCCCGACCCTTTGGTTCTGGCTGGTTTCGATCACCGCAGGGCTGCCGGCGGCGCTCGACCTGTCGCTGAAGCTCAGTGTCGTCATCATGATGCTGACGGCGTGGTATTACTACGAGCTGGGCTTCATGCCGGCCGAGGAGCATGCGTCCGACACCGAGTTCGAGGTCCTCGCCCGTGACGAGCATGGATTGTACGACCCCGACGAGGTCATCGCCCGTGCGGTCACGTCGCTGCGGACGGCGGCCGATGCCGGTGCGGACTCTGATCGCCGGCACAACGACGACCGCCGCGTCGGCGCGCCGGACACGCGTGCCAATCCGGTCGAGCGCCGCGCCGGTAACGACCGTCGCAGGCCGCAGGGCTTCGGCCGTCGCGCCGGCGCCTGAGTCGCGACCCGGCGCGAGAGCCGAGATCCACTCGGCTGCCATGAGCCGAGGATAGTCATGTTTCGCACGCTGGACCCCGGCAAGATCATAGATACGCTGCGCCGCCTGGGCCGCCGCATCGACGAGCGTTTCCCGGGAGCTGGCCTGTCGCGCGTCTGCGCCGAGCTGACCACCATCGCCGAGCAGGCGCAGGCGCGCTCCCGCGAGATTGCCCGCCCCGCCATCGGATTGCGTATCGGCGCCGCCGCCGTGGTCCTCGCTGGCTCGGCGCTCATGGGCTTGCTCGCTTGGCATCTGCTTGCCGCCAAGAAGACCAGCGACGACCTGTTCGGCACCCTGCAGGGCGTTGATTCCGCGTTCAACATCATCGTCCTAATGGGCGCCGCGCTGTACTTCATGTTCAGCCTGGAGGAGCGCTGGAAACGCCGCCGCGCGCTCTCCGCCCTGCACGAGCTACGCTCGATCATCCACGTCATCGACATGCACCAGCTGACCAAGGACCCGAGCGCCGAGGTCACGGTGTCGTCGCCCACCCCGTCGTCGCCGGTGCGCAAGCTCGGCTCCCACGAGCTGGGCCGCTACCTCGACTACTGCTCCGAGATGCTGTCCTTGACCGCCAAGATCGCGGTGCTCTACGCCCAGAGCTTCCCCGACCCCGTGGTGACCGAGGCCGTCAACGACCTCGAGCGGACCTCGGCCAGCTTGAGCCAGAAGATCTGGCAGAAGATCAACATCCTCGAGCGCGAGATGCTGAGCCGGCCGGAGGCGTCACGGACCATGATCGCCGCGGATGCCTGGGCCGCCGCCGTGCCGCCCGGCGCCGGGACCGAGGGGCCGAAAGTCTGAGCCGTCCGGCCGGCGATGCTTCGGATTTCGGCATTCGGGCCAGTTAGCCTCATTGACATCCCCCAGGCCGGGCTGCGAGCCATAGGCGGAAATCCGGACCTGACGATCCGGCTTTCAGGGGGACGCGGTCACATGCAACAGAAGACGGAGCCGGGAAATCCGGCGCCTTCGGGCGTGAGCTGGAGCGAGCTGTTCACGCCCAAGCTGGTGACGTCGCTGCGCGACGGCTACAACGCCGACAAGCTTCGCCACGACGCCATCGCCGGCCTCACGGTCGCCATCCTTGCCCTGCCGCTGTCCATGGCCATCGCCATCGGCTCCGGCGTCGATCCAGGCGTCGGCCTCATCACGTCCGTGGTCGCGGGCTTCTTTATCTCGGCCCTCGGCGGTAGCCGTTTCCAGATCGGCGGACCCGCCGCCGCCTTCATCGTCATCGTCGCCACCATCGTCCAGAAGCACGGCTTCGACGGCTTGCAGACGGCGACATTCCTGGCCGGATTCATGCTGCTCGCCGCCGGCTTCATGAAGCTCGGCAGCTACGTGCGCTACGTGCCCGGTCCCGTGATCATGGGCTTCACGAGCGGCATCGGCGTCATCATCGCCATCAGCCAGATCAAGGACTTCATGGGCCTCACCGGCACCGTTCCCGGCGAGGTGATCGAGAAGCTCCACGCCATGTGGGACATCCGGCACACCTTCAATTCGTCGGCGTTCGCGATCGGACTCGGCACATTGATCGCCATCGAGCTTCTGAAGCGCTGGACACCGCGCTTGCCGGGTCTGCTCATTGCCATCGTCGTCGCCTCCGCGGTTGCCTGGGCGCTGAAGCTGCCGGTCGACACTGTCGGCTCGCGCTTCGGGGGCATCCCGCAGTCGCTGCCGGCGCCGAGCCTGCCCAATCTCTCCTGGGCCAAGATCGCCGAGGTGCTGCCGACCTCGTTCACCCTCGCCTTCCTGATCGGCGTCGAATCGCTCCTGAGCGCCGTCGCCGCCGACGCCATGACCGGTGCCCGCCATCGCTCCAACATGGAGATCGTGGCTCAGGGCGCCGCCAACATCGTCTCGCCGCTGTTCGGCGGCCTGCCCGCCACCGGCGTCATCGCCCGCACCGGCACCAACATCCAGGCCGGCGCCTGGACGCCGGTCTCGGGCATCCTGCACTCGGCGTTCGTCCTGATCGCCATGCTGTTGCTGGCGCCTCTGGCGAGCTATCTGGTGCTGCCGAGCCTCGCCGCCGTGCTGATATCGGTCTCCTGGCGCCTGCTCGACCTGTCCGAGGTCAACCACTTCCTCCGCCGCGCGCCGACCGACGACCGCCTCGTGCTCGTGGCCACGCTGCTGCTGACGATCTTCGTTGACCTGAACGTCGCCATCGGCGTCGGCGTCACCATGGCCGCGCTGCTGTTCATGCACCGCATGGCCGAGAGCCATCAGGTCAACGTCGGCCTCGAGCCGGTCGACGCCGACGTCGAGGCCATCGGCCCCAACGCCGTGCAGGCCAATGAGCACATCGGCCGCGTCACCTTCCGGGGGCCGCTGTTCTTCGGCGGCACGGCCCGATTGAGCGCCACCCTGCGCGAGGTCGGCACTTGGCCGCGGGCGCTGATCCTGCACATGGCCGAGGTGCCTCTCATCGACGCCACGGCGATTACCGCGCTGGAGGAGCTCGCCGATGAGGGCCGCAAGCACAGCTGCCGCGTCATCGTCGACAGCCTGGCACCCGAGCCGCTCGCGGCACTGAGGCGTTACGGCTTCGTCGACGAGCACGGCATCATTCTTGCCGGCGACTCGGACGATGCGATCGCCAAGGCGCGCGCCATAGTGGCCGCCTCGCGCGGTCAGGCGTGACGTGATAGGCCGCGACCGCGGCCCGGTCCAAGGGCCCGACAAAGAATCAGAGAGCGTAGAACTTGCCGGTGGTGTGATTGAGCACGGAGAGCGTGCCGGTCGCGATGTCGAAATGCGCGCCGCACAATTCGAGGCGGCCTTTGGCCTCCAGCACCTGGATGCACGGGAACGTGCGCAGGTTCTTGAGCGAGGTGCGGATGCCTTCGAGCTCCAGCGCCCGGATGCGCTCGGCCGACGGCCGCATCTGATGCGAGGCGAGCACACTGAGCCTCGCCTCGTCGAGCATCGACATCCACTTCGAGATGAAATGCGCCTCCGTCTCCTTGGCGGCGGCCTGGTCGAGCGCTGCCCGGATGCCCCCGCAGCCCGAGTGGCCCATGACCACCAGGTTCTTGACGCGCAGGTTGAGGAGCGCGAACTCGAGCGCCGCGCTGACGCCATGGAAGTTGCCGCCGGTCTCGTAGGGCGGCACGAGGTTGGCGACATTACGCATGACGAACAGCTCGCCTGGCATGGCCGAGAAGATCGTCTCGGGATCGACGCGGCTGTCGCAGCACGAGACGACCATCGTGTCGGGGCTCTGACCGTAGGTGGCCAGCTCCTCGTACTGATCCTGGTTGGGAGCGAAATGGCGATACTTGAACCTGCGGTAGCGGTCGACGAGCGTGTCGGGGAGATGGCTCATGCGGCTCTCTTCGGCTCTCGTTTCTCTATCAGGCGGTAAGTGCGGTCGGGTGTCACTTGGCCGGTGCTGTAGACCCGGCCGCCCGACTAAGAATTATGTAGCCTGCTACGGCTGACAAGATCGAGCCGATCAGCACGCCGAGTCTGAGCTCGGCCGCGTAGGCGGGATCCGGGAAGGCCAGCATGCCGATGAACAGGCTCATCGTGAAGCCGATGCCGCCGAGCATGCCGGCGCCCAGGACCTGCGTCCAGCTAGCGCCCTGCGGTCGTTCGCCGAGGCCCAGCCGGATCGCCGCCCAGGTGAAGCTGAAGATGCCGATCGGCTTGCCGATGAACAGGCCTAGGGAGATGCCGAGCGGGATCGACGACGTCACCACCGCGAAGGTCGTCCCGGCAAGCGAGACGCCGGCGTTGGCGAAGGCGAACAGGGGGACGATGCCGAACGCGACCCAGGTGTGCAGGTTGTGCTCGAGGTCTTCCAGCGGCCCCGGCTCGCCGTCCCGCTGCCGGAGCGGAATGGCCAGAGCCGTGACGACGCCGGCCAGCGTAGCGTGCACGCCGGACTTCAGCACGCAGACCCAGATGAAGGCGCCCACCACCACGTAGGCCGAGATGCGCATGACGTTGGAGAGGTTGAGCGCGACGAGGCCGATCACGCCGATGCCGGCCAGCGACAGCGCCGTCACCGACAGGTTGTCGGTATAGAACAGCGCGATGATGACGATGGCGCCGAGGTCGTCGATGATGGCGAGTGCCAGCAGGAAGATCTTGAGCGCCGGCGGCACGCGCGGGCCGAGCAGCGCCATGACGCCGACGGCGAATGCGATATCGGTCGCGGCCGGAATGGCCCAGCCATTGAGGGCCGCTGGCTTGTGCCAGTTGATGGCGGCGTAGATCAGCGCCGGAACGATCATGCCGCCGAGCGCGGCGATGGCTGGCAGGGCCGCCTGGCGCGGGGTCGAGAGCTCGCCCGCGAGTAGCTCGCGCTTGATCTCCAATCCCACGAGCAGGAAGAAGATCGCCATCAGGCCGTCGTTGATCCACAGCAGCAGCGGCTTGTCGAGCTTGAGCGCGCCGACCCTGATCGAGACCGGTGTGTCGAGGAACGTGTCGTAGAGGTGCGACAGGGGCGAGTTCGCCAGCAAGAGGGCGAGCAGCGCCGCCCCGAGCAGCACGATTCCGCCCGCCGCCTCGTGCTCGAAGAATGCCAGTGTCCGCTTCACCGCCTGTTTCATCTGCATTCCTCTGCGCTTATTTTCGAACATCAATGTACGGCTCGAACTGCAGCTCAGTTAAGCGAGTTTCGGTGAGTTGCACGATTCGTGCGCTCGCCGCCCCCCGGTTGGACCCCACCCGATTTCCTCGATCGGCCAGGGGGCCGGCTCGGCGATGGCCCCGAGCGCGGCTGTGAGCTGCAACTCGTCGTCGCCGTAGCTCGCCGCCAGGACACGGTCGATGGCGGCCGTGGCCAGCGCCAGCGCCCGCCCCGGGGCGGCGCCGCTGACGATGTGCCCGATGAGCAGCGCCGCCATCAGGTCGCCGGTGCCGTGGGGCGCCTGATCCCGCCGCGCCACCCGCGTGACGGATAGATCCGGGCCGAGCGAGAGCACGTTGGCGAGCCCTGTGGCTCCATCCACCGGGATCGACGTCGCGATGCCGCCGCCGCACGTGAGACATTCGAGCGCCCGGGCCGCCTCGTCGATGCCGCGCACCGGGCGCCCCGTCAGAAATTCCAGCTCCATGCGGTTCGGTGTGGCCAGATCGGCGAGGCTGATGAGCCGGTCGCGCACCCGCTCCGCCGCCTCCCGCGCGATATAGAGGCCCTTCGGATCATCCCCGAGCACCGGGTCGCAGAGGTAAAGAACCCCGGGCCGAAGCCGCCGAACCCGCTCCACGATGCCGGCCGCCACGTCCACGTGCGCGGCGCTCGGCAGGTAGCCCGTGAGCACCGCGTCCACCTGCCCCAGCCAGCCGTTGGCCTCCAGGGCTTCCGCCATGCCGGCGAGAAGCGCGGGATCCATTGGCGCGGCGGCGAAGCGAGGGTGCCCCGGATGGCTCGAGAGAAGGATCGTCGGCATTGGCCAGACCTCGTGCCCGAGCCGCTGCAGGGCCGGCGCGGCGGCGGACAGGCCGATGTGCCCCCGGACCACCTGCGAGCTGATTGCCAGGATGCGGGCCATGCCGGTGTTTTCCGTTCCGTTCGAGGGAGTTGGCGCGGTGTGCGGTGATGTTCCTTCGGGCGGTCGCTCCTCGATCGGAGTCAATCGAAGGTCGATTTGCGTTCCGGCGGCTCTGAACTAATGTCGCACCGCAAAAGAAACGAGAGGTGCAGAGAATGCAAGTCCGCCCCCGCCGCAGCGTCCTCTACATGCCGGGCTCGAACCAGCGTGCCCTTGAGAAGGCGCGCTCGATCCCCGCCGACGCCTTGATCCTCGACCTCGAGGACGCCGTGGCGCCGGACGCCAAGCTCGCCGCCCGCGAGTTGATTTGCAAGGCGGTCAAGCTCGGCGGATATGGCCAGCGCGAGGTCATCATTCGCGTCAACGCCCTTGAGACGCCGTGGGGCGCCGAGGACCTGATGGCCGCCTGCGACGCCGAGCCTGACGCTATCCTCGTGCCGAAAGTCCATCGCCCGGGCGACATCATCTCCGCCGCCAAGGTTCTCCAGGCCAAGAACGCCAACCCTAGGACCAAGCTGTGGGCCATGATGGAGACGCCCATGGCCATCGTGAACGTGGCCGAGATCGCAGCCGTCGGCACCGAGCCGCAGCACCGGCTCGCGTGCATGGTGATGGGCACCAACGACCTGCTGAAGGAGAGCCGCGCCCGCGCACTCCACAACCGTTTCGCCGTCGTGCCGTGGCTGGCCATGACCATCGCCGCCGCCCGCGCCTACGGCCTCGACGTGCTCGATGGCGTCTACAACGATTTCAAGGACGAGAAGGGCCTGCGCGAGGAGTGCGAGCACGGCCGCACCCTCGGCATGGACGGCAAGACGCTGATCCATCCCTCGCAGGTCGCGCCGACCAACGAAATTTTCTCGCCGAGCGCCGAGGAGGTCGCCTGGTCGCGCAAGATCATCTCCGCCTTCGCCCAGCCGGAGAACGCCAAGAAGGGCGTGATCACAGTCGACGGCAAGATGGTCGAGCGTCTGCACATGGTCATGGCCGAGCGCGTCGTGGCCATCGCCGAGACCATCGCCGAAATGGGAGCGGACGCCTACACCGGCGGCTGATCACGCGGCCGCCGGTCGAATCGTGGCCCTCGCATGGCGGCGGGCTTCAATTCGCCATGAATCGCATGGATTTACACCGGAGCCGATCAGTGGGCTCCGGATCATGTGCATGCGTTCTTCGCCGGTCACTCTCGCGCTCGCCGCCGTCCTGCTGGCAGGCTGCGCCGCCGATCCCTCGCCGAGGCCGGGCCGCGCCGTCGTCGCATCATCCTGCGTTCCGGCTCAGGGTGAGGCCGTGATGTCGAGCCTCGCCGCCTCGCGCGCCGCAGCCCGGGTAAGCCTCGTCAACAACGCCGCCGACGCCCGCGGCTTCATCGCTGCCCGTGGACTGGGGCCCGCGCGCCTCGGCCGCGCGTCGGTGCGCTGCGAGCCCTATCGCCTCTGGATCGGCGGCCTCCGCCTCCACCGCTGCCTCGCCGCCGCTGATCTCTGCGCCCGCCCGCGCTGACGGGATTAGCTCCCGTTGAATGGCTGAGCTGTTTCTTTCCGGGCTCGTGGCAACTCCGTGGCATCGGCCCTCGAAATGCCATCGACCCTGACGATTGCATCGCCGTGAACTCACCGAGAGGCGCGGCGGAACATGGTAGGCATTCGTATCCTGGCAGTGTTGAGCGTCGCCGCTGTGCTCGCCGCGGGATGCGCCCGCTCGTCGCCGCCCCGGGAGACCGCTTCCGCCGCCCCCCAGTCCGCGGCGCCCCAGTATGTGGCCGGGACGTGCGAGAGTGCGCTCGGCGAGGCCATCGCACCAGGCCTCATGACCGCCCGGTCCTACGCCATGGCCAACCTCGCACTGCGCACCGAGGAGACGCGATACCAGCTTCTGGCCAGGGGCGTCCGCCGCTTCCAGGTCCTTCGCTACGCCGTTCGCTGCAAGCCCTACTCGGTCATCTATTCGGCCGGTCGCATGTACCGCTGCGCGACCTCCGCCCGCGTCTGCTCCCGCGCCTAGCCGCCGCCGTCCGCGCCGCTTTTGGCCTATTCCGCTTCGCGCCGCATCCGTTGTAAGAAGCCGCCGCCCCGCAATCATGAGATCGGCAGCTTCGCGATGACCGCCACCAAGACCAATCCCGGCAACTACTTCGAGGACTTCAAGCTGGGTCAGGTGATCCGCCACGCGACCCCGCGTACCGCGACCCTCGGCGACGTGGCGCTCTACAACAGCCTCTACGGCCCCCGCTTCGCCGTCCAATCCTCCGACGAGTTCGCCAAGGCCATCGGCTATCCGCGCTCGCCGCTCGACGACATGCTTGCCTTCCACATCGTCTTCGGCAAGACGGTGCCGGATATCTCTCTGAACGCCATCGCCAATCTCGGCTACGCCGATTGCCGCTTCGTTCGCCCCGTCTATCCGGGCGACACCATCACATCGACGTCCGAGGTCATCGGGCTCAAGGAGAACTCGAACCGCGAGACGGGTACCGTCTACGTTCGCTCCACCGGCCGCAATCAGGACGGCGACGTGGTGATCGAGTACTGCCGCTGGGTCATGGTGAGGAAGTGCGACAAGGCCGCGCCCGCGCCCGAGGCGGTTGTTCCCAAGCTTCCGGACCGCGTCGACCCGGCGTCCCTCGGCTCGGCCGTGCCCATGCTGAATGTCGCCGCTTACGACGACGCCCTTGCCGGCGCCCCCCACCGCTGGGGCGACTACGCGGTGGGCGAGAAGATCGACCACGTCGACGGCATGACGCTCGAGGAAGCCGAGCACCAGATGGCCACGCGCCTCTACCAGAACACCGCCAAGGTGCACTTCAACCAGCACACCGAGTCGAAGGGCCGCTTCGGCAAGCGCATCGTCT
>WBZX01001060.1_pt1 | contig 22006 bp, 17 predicted proteins | sample 5204211 | NCBI WGS metagenome assembly WBZX01 (sample SAMN12344362, study PRJNA552823) | activated sludge metagenome | biome: Activated sludge suspended growth; feature: Nitrification reactor; material: Wastewater; isolation source: activated sludge from nitrification reactor of wastewater... | reverse complement strand
CCCGAAGTACGTGCCGCAGTAGAAGGGCTCGCCCTGCGCGGTCATGAACACGGTCATCGGCCAGCCACCCGATCCGGTCATGGCCTGGGTGGCCTCCATGTACACCGCGTCGACGTCGGGGCGCTCCTCGCGGTCGACCTTGACGTTCACGAAGTGCTCGTTCATCAGCGCGGCGATGTCGGGGTCCTCGAAGGACTCGTGCGCCATCACGTGGCACCAGTGGCACGACGAGTAGCCCACCGAGAGCAGCACGGGCCGGTCGGTCGCCCGGGCCAGGTCGAACGCCTCCTGGCCCCACGGGTACCAGTCCACCGGGTTGTCCGCATGCTGACGCAGGTACGGGCTGGTCTCGGCGGCGAGTCGGTTGGGCATCGGGCCAGTCTGGTGCCTCGCGGTGCGGCCGGCTGCGTCAGCCCTGCGGTGGCCCCGTCCGGTCGAGCCCGTCGGCGGCGGCCATGACGGCGGTGACCAGCTCGACGATCTCCGGCGACGCCTTCCAGGGCGCTCCGGCGTCGAACGGGGGCTGCGGGTCGTACTCGATGCCCAGCTGGATGGCTTCGGCCATCTCGCGGCCGTGCAGCAGCTCCACCAGGCGCAGCGCCATGTCGATGCCGGCCGAGACGCCCGCCGCGGTGATGATGCGGTCCTCGATCACCACTCGGTCGCGCACTGCGGTGGCACCGAACGACGCCAGCAGGGGAGCGGCCTGCCAGTGCGTGTTCGCCCGGAGTCCCTCCAGCAGCCCCGCCGCGCCCAACAGCAGCGACCCGGTGCACACCGATGCGGTGTACCGGGTGGTCGGGTGGGCGTCGCGGATCCACCGCACGATCGACGAATCGGGCGTGGCGAGCTCGCGCGTGGCGTAGCCGCCCCCGACGATCAGCACGTCGGGTGCGGGGACCTCGTCGAAGCGGTGGGTGATGTCCAGCGTGACGAGCCCGTTGTCGTCGCTCAGGGGTCCGGTCCGTTCGGCGCAGAGCACGACCTGGTCGCCGGGCAGGAGACTCAGCACCTGGTACGGCCCGATGATGTCGAGCAGGGTCAGGCCGGGGTAGAGGCCGAGGGCGATCTGCATGGTGGTGGTCCTCCGTGGTGGTGCGGGTGGTCAGGGGTGGGGGCGTCAGTGCGCGAAGTGGTCGCGGTAGGTCGCGGGTGTGGTGCCGAGGCGGCGGCGGACCGCCCGGTGCAGGCGCTCCGCCCGGACCAGGCCGACCTCGCGCGCGACGGCGTCGATCGTGAGGTCGGTCGTCTCGAGCAGGCGTCGGGCCGCTTCGAGCCGGACGGACTCGACGTAGGCCGCGGGTGTGGTGCCGGTCTCGGTCCGCCACGCCCGCACGAACGTGCGCTCGCTCATCCCGGCGCGCCCGGCGAGCGAGGCGACGCTGAGGTCGTCGGCCAGATGGTCGGGCACCCAGCGCTGCAGCTCGCGCAGCTCCGCCCGGCGGGCCGGACGGGCGCGCAGCTGCGACGAGAACTGCGACTGCCCGCCGGGACGCCGCACGAACACGACCAGCCAGGCCGCGACCTGGTGGGCGAGCTCTGCGCCGTGGTCGTGCTCCACCAGCGCCAACGCCAGGTCGATGCCGGCGGTGACCCCGGCGGAGGTCCACCGATCGCGGTCGTGCACGTAGATGCGGTCCTCGGCGACGCGCACCGCCGGGTGCGCCTGGACCAGCTCCTCGCACGCCGACCAGTGCGTCGTGGCCTCGTAGCCGTCCAGCAGTCCGGCGGCGGCGAGCAGCAGGGCGCCGCTGCAGACCGAGGTGGTCCGTGGCGTCGCCGCAGCGGCCGCGCAGAGGTCGTCGAGCAACTCGGTGTCGGTGGCGGCCGCTCGCACCCCGAGGCCGCCGATCACCATCAGGGTGTCGATCGGCGTGGTGCGCAGCGCGGCGGTCGGGACCGACGGGGACACCGTCACGCCGCTGACCGAGCGGACCGGTCGGCCACCGGGGGAGGCGACGACCAGCTCGTAGGGCGGGACCGCGCCCAGCAGCGACGCCGTCGCGAACACGTCGGCGGGACCGGCGAGGTCGAGCAGCTGGTGGTCGTCGAACGCGACCATCGCGACCAGGTGCGGCGGGTGGGTGCCCATGTGGCCATCATCGCCCCGGCACCGGCTGGCGGCAATGACAAGATGCTGCCGATTCCCGCCAACCGACGTGCGCTCCTCGGTGTTGGCTACGGTGCGCCCATGGAGCTACGACTGGACGGCAAGGTGGCGCTGGTGACCGGGGCCTCCCGGGGCATCGGCCGGGAGATCGCAGCGTTGTTCTCGGCGTCCGGGGCCGACGTCATGCTCTCCTCCCGCAAGCAGGACGCGCTCGAGGCGGCGGCGGACTCGATGCGGGCCGACGCCACGGGCCAGCTGGACGTCGTCGCTGCGAACGCCGGCGACCCCGAGGCGGCCGCGGCCTGCGTCGCGGCGACGGTGGCGAGGTTCGGTCGGGTCGACATCCTCGTGAACAACGCGGCGACCAACCCGTACCTGGGGCCGATGATCGACATCGACCTGCCGCGCCTGGACAAGACCCACGACGTGAACCTCCGGGGGCCGTTCGTCTGGATCCAGGAGTGCTGGCGCGCCTCGATGGCGGAGCACGGGGGCGTGATCCTGAACATCTCCTCGATCGGCGGCCTGACCGTGGAGACCTCGATCGGTCACTACAACGTCACCAAGGCCGCCCTGATCCACCTGACGAAGTCGCTGGCGAAGGACCTGGCACCGTCGGTCCGGGTGAACGCGATCTGCCCCGGTCTGGTCAAGACCGACATGGCACGTGCCCTGTGGGAGTCCAACGAGGACGCCGTGTCCAAGATGGTGCCGCTGCACCGTCTCGGCGAGCCGGCCGACATCGCCAACGCGGCGCTGTTCCTCGCGTCGGACGCGGCGTCGTGGATCACGGGTACGACCGTCGTCGTCGACGGCGGCATGCTCCTGTAGCGGGCGGCCCGGCTCAGCGTGCGCTGGAGGCGATGACCAGGCGGGTGCCGAGCACGTCGTCGGCATCGACCACCCAACGGCCCCGGCCCGTGGCGACCTGACGCGCCCCGGGCACGTGCGACGGTTCGTCGAAGTCGAAGAACAGGTGGCGGAGCCGGCCCGGTCGGTCACCCACCCATTCGGCGATGTCGGCGTGCGCTGCTTCGAGCAGGCGAAGCCGTCCCGGGCCGCCCCAGCCGAGCTCGACCCAGTGGTTGCCGTCGACGGCCGAGCCGCTGGACACGACGCGCCCGCCGAGCAGGTCCCGGAACAGCACGAGCGCTCCCGGCAGGTCGGCCACCGCGTGGACCACCCGGCCGAGCGACGCGACGGGGTGGTCGAAGGTGCTCTCGGGGAAGCCCTCCGGCTCGTCGAGGATCTCGGGCGGGCGTTCTGCTGCCTGGACCAGCTGGACGACGGTGCCGGTTCCCTGGCTCGGGTGGATGACGACCTCGAGCCAGTCGGGGTCCGAGCGGTCCTCGCCGATCGGCTCGATGCCAGCGGACCGCAGCACCGCGATGGCGACGTCCAGGTCGCCGACGTGGAAGGTCAGGTGGTGGGGGCCGGGGCCCGAGGCGTCCAGGAACCGGTCGAGGAAGTCGGTGCCCTCGTGGAACTCCGGGTTGAGCCCTTCCACGACGAAGCCGTTCGCGAAGCGCAGCTGGGTCCACCCGTAGCCGGCCTTCGCGCCCCGCCCGTGGTAGCGCCCGCCGAGCGCGCCCGCCATCACCGGCCACAGGTCGGTCGGTCGGCGCAGGGCCAGGCCGACGTGGTCGAAGCGCACGTCGGTCATCGCTGAGGGATCGTTGCTCGGGGTGGACTCATCCATGCGGGGGGTGCTCCGAACCGCTGGTGACCAGGAGGGATCGTCGAATCTTGCCCAGTCCGGTGCGGGGGAGCGAATCGGTCAGCTCCAGGACCTTCGGCGCCGCGGCACGGGGGAGCTGCGTGCGCACCAGGTCGCGCAGACCCTCGAGCGTCGGCGGGTCCAGGGGGTCGCGCGGCACGACGACCGCCACCACTCGCTGGCCCCACTCGGGATCGGGCCGCCCGACCACGGCGACGTCGTGCACGCGGTGGTCGGTGCGCAGCACCGCTTCGACCGGTTCGGGCCAGACCTTCTCGCCGCCGGAGATGATCAGGTCGTCGGCACGGCCGTGCACGGCGAGCAGGCGGGTGATCGGGTCCAGTCGGCCGAGGTCGCCGGTGCGGTACCAGCCGTCGCGGTCCACCGGGTCCGTGCCGTCGCGGTAGCAGCGCAGCAGGGTGGGCGAGCGCAGCTCGATGGGGCCCAGCACGCCCGCCGGCGCCGGTCGGGAGGTGCCCGCGGGCGCGGCGGGATCGACGATGCGCATCTCGACGCCGCTGAGGGCGAGGCCGTCGTAGACCACGCCGCCCATCGTCTCGGTCATGCCGTAGGTGGCGATCGAGTTGGCGGGGCGATCGGTCGGGATGGACGAGCCGCCCAGCAGGATCGTCCGCCACCTGGCCGGGTCGATGCGGGTGAGCAGGGTCGGCACCAGCGACACGTGGGTGGCGCCCCGCGCCGCCGCGTCATCGATCGCGGTCGCGTCGGCCCGTGGGTGCACCTCCAGGCGGGCACCGGTGAGCAGCGCCCTGGACACCACCGAGAACCCACCGACGTGCGACAGCGGCAGGCAGGCGAGCCACCAGGTGTCCGCGGCGACGCCGGTGGCGACCGAGGTGGCGTAGGCGGCGTGCTCGATCGAGTCGTGCGTGTGCACGGCCCCCTTGGGTGTCCCGGTCGTGCCGGAGGTGGCGATCACCAGCGCGTCGCCGTCGTCGACGGGGCGTCCTCCCGGCAGCGACCGGACCTCGCCGTCGGCCTCCACCACCGCGGTCGGCGCGAGCGCGGCGACGACCTGGTCCAGGTGCGCCGCTGGTGCGCCCGGGTCGAGGGGCAGGACTGCGTCGCCCGCCGCCCACGCCCGCTGCACCGCCGCGACGAAGTCGTCGCCGCCGGGCAGCAGGAGGGCGATGAGCTCGTGCACCCCTCCAGCGTGCCACCGGCCCGGCCCGACCCGGGCACCATCGTGGGTCGCGGCGGTCCACCTAGGCTCCCGGACGTGCCGACCGACGACGAGCGACTGGAGCTGTTCCCCGGCGCTCCCGCGCGGGTCCTGGGCGCTGCCATCCCGCTCGCCGCGGTGCTGCTGGTGTCGGTCGGTGCCGCACGCGGCGCGATGTCGACCGGCCCCGACAGCCCGCTGTCCCCGTGGCTCGTCGCCGTGGGCACCCTCGCCGGGGCCATCGTGCTGAGCTGGCGGGCGCTGACCCAGACAGCGGTGCTCGACGACGAGGGCCTGGTCAGCCGCAACCTCACCTCGACGGTGCGGCTGCACTGGTCGACCATCGACGAGCTGCGGTGCGTGCACCGCCCCGGCGTCGTCGTGGTGGAGATCCACCTGCGGGGCAGCCGGCGTCGGCTCCAGCTGGGCGCCGCCACCCGCTGGAGCGGCCACGAGGCCGACGAGGTCGCGGCGGCGCTGGCGGGCCATCCGCGTGCCGGTGCGCTGCTGGACCGCGACGAGTCCTAGCATCAGCGATCGCATGTCCGACGCCGAACTGCCCACCGACTGGCGGAAGTGGATCCTCGGTGCACGGCCGCGCACGCTGCCCGCGGCGATCGCGCCCGTCCTGGTGGGCACCGCCGCGGCCGCCGGGTACTGCTCGGAGCTCTCCGGCAGCGGGGTGGCGACCATGATCGAGCGTGCGCTGCGCTGCGCCGCGGTGGGCGTCGGGTCGGTCGGTGGCGACGAGCAGCTGCTCGGCCTGGCCGACGGGGCCGACGGCGCCCTGCGAGGGCTGCACCTGTGGTCGTTCCTGTGCGCGCTCGGTGTGGCGGTGTTCGTGCAGATCGCCACGAACTTCGCCAACGACTACTCCGACGGCAAGCGCGGCACCGACGCGCCCGGCCAGCGCGTCGGCCCGCCCCGCCTCGTGGGCAACGGCCTGGCCACGCCCGGTGAGGTCAAGCGGGCGATGCTCGTCAGCTTCGGCCTGACCGCGCTGTGCGGCCTGCCGTTGGTGCTCTTCGTCAGCCCTTGGCTGCTGCTGGTCGGCGTCGCGGCGATGGCCGCCGGCTGGTTCTACACGGGCGGTCCTCGGCCCTACGGCTACGCCGGATTCGGCGAGGCCTTCGTGTTCGTCTTCTTCGGCCTGGTGGCCACGGTCGGGTCGTTCTACGTGCAGACCGCCTCGATCTCGTGGCTCGCGGTCGGGTGCGGTGTGGCCATGGGCAGCCTGGCCACGGCGTTGTTGGTGGTGAACAACCTGCGCGACATCCCCGGTGACACCCGCTCGGGCAAGCGGACCCTGGCGGTGCGTCTCGGCGACCAGCGCACCCGCTACCTCTACGTGGTGCTGCTGGTGCTCCCGATGCTGCTGGTGCCGTTCCTGGCCGGCGCCAGCGGACGGCTGCTGGCGGCGCTCGCGCTGCTCGCCGTGGTGCCGGCGCGTCGACCGGTGGTGGGGGTGCTCGGGGGAGCTCGCGGGCTGGGCCTGATCCCGGTGCTCGCCGACACCGGCAAGGTGCAGATGGTCTTCGGCGCCCTGCTGGCGATCGGGCTCTTCCTCGGCGGCTGAGCCACCGGCTCAGCGCGGCACGGCCTCGTCGAGGAAGGCGAGCACGGCGTCGACGACGTGCTCGGGTCGTTCCAGGTGCGCCGCGTGGCCGGCGCCGTCGACGACCACGTGGCGGGCAGAGGGGCCGATCCGGTCGACCAGTCGTCCCGCGATGCGCCCGTACCGCTCGTCGTTCGACCCGGTGAGGCACAGCACGGGGACATCGAGTCCGTCGAGCCGGCTCCAGAGCGGTTCCATCGAGCCGGTGCCGGCGCAGCGGAGGCTCGCCGCGAGGCCCTCGGCGGTGTTGGTGCGCCGCTCGCGGTCGAAGCGCGCCCACGGGGGGAGCCCGGCGAACATCGGCAGGTCGAGCCACTCCTCGACGAACGCGTCCAGCCCGATCCGCTCCAGCCGATCGGCCAGCTCGCCGTCGGCTCGGCGTCGTTCGGCCCGCTCGTCGTCGTCCTCGATGCCGGCGGTCGCGCCGATGAGCACGAGCGCCTGCACGACGTCGGGGTGGTCGACCGCGGTGCGCAGGCACAACCGGCCACCCATCGAGTAGCCGATGTACACCCCGGCCCCGCCGGTGTCCGCGAGCAGTCGTGCCCCGGCCGCCAGTCCGGCGGTCGCGTGCCGGGCGGACCCGCCGTGCCCCGGCGCGTCGGGTGCCAGCACGCGCCGGTCGCCCGACAGCGCCTCGGCGAGCGGGCCGAGGCAGTCGCGGTTCTGCGCGAACCCGTGCACGATCGTCACCGGCGGGCCGACGCCGCGCACGGACGCGGCCAGCGTCGACACGCCCGCGTCCAGGGTCGTCACTTCGGCGCTCACCGCTGCACACCGTAGGCTGACCCGGCCCATGGAGCCCGACCTCGATCCGCCCGCCCCGACCGAGGGCGACGTCGCCGCGACCTACGCCGCGACGCTCGTGGACGAGTGGACCCGTTGCGGCCTGACCGACGCGGTGGTGAGCCCCGGGTCGCGCTCGACCCCGATGGCCGTCGCGTTGGCGGCCGCCGACGGCGTGCGTGTGCACCTGCACCACGACGAGCGCAGCGCGTCGTTCATGGCGCTGGGCCTGGCACGCGCCTCGGCACGACCTGTCGTGGTGCTGTGCACGTCGGGCACGGCGGCCGCGCAGTTCCACGCGGCGGTCGTCGAGGCGCACCAGTCCTTCGTGCCGCTGCTGGTGCTCACCGCCGACCGACCGCCCGAGCTCCAGGGGGTCGGCGCGCCGCAGACCATCGACCAGCGCGACCTGTATCGCAGCGCCGTGCGCTGGTACTGCGAGCCCGGCCCGCCGGCCGCCGGTGGCGCACCGTGGTGGCGGGACCTGGCACGTGACGCCTGGATGCGCTCGTTCGGCGAACGACCGGGACCGGTGCACCTGAACCTGGCGTTCCGTGAGCCGCTGCTGGGCGACGTCGGTGAGCTGCCGCCGGTCCGGGAGCCCCTGCCGTCGGCGCACACGGGTGCTCGCTGGGGCGTCCCCGACGAGCGCCTCGTCGGCCTGGCCGGCGCCCTCGAGGGTCGCAGGGGTCTGATCGTCGCGGGTGACCGGGCGGCGCGTGATGCCGCGGAGGCGGTCGCGGTCCACCGGCTCGCGGCGCACCTGCAGTGGCCGGTGCTCGCGGACGGACCGTCGGGGTGCCGCCGCGAGGTCGCGGGGACCATCACCACCTTCGACGCACTGCTGCGCCACGAGCCCTTCGCCGAGGCGCACCGCCCCGAGGTCGTGCTGCGGCTCGGCGGCCTGCTCGCCTCGAAGCAGCTGAACCGCTGGCTGGCAGCATCGGGGGCGCTGCAGATCGGGGTGGACCCCTACGGCGCCGCCCCGGACCCCGACCAGGTGCTGGCCGAGGCGCTCCACGCCGACGTCGAGACCCTCGCCGAGCAGTTGCGCGCGACCGTCACCCGGCCGGCACCGCCGCAGTGGCGCGCCGGATGGACCGGGGCCGAGGCGACCGCCCGAGCGGCGATCGAGCGCGTGATCACCCGGCACACCGAGGCGACCGAGCCCGGCGTGGCGATCGACCTCATGGGGCTGCTGAGCGACGGCGGTCTGCTGGTGGTGTCGTCCTCGATGCCGGTGCGGGACCTGGAGTGGTACGCACCTGCCCGTGACGGCGTCGAGGTCCTCGCCAACCGCGGTGCCAACGGGATCGACGGCGTGGTGTCCACCGCCGTGGGCGCGGCCCTCACGGGCGCTCCGAGCGCCCTGTTGATCGGCGACGTCGCCTTCCTGCACGACAGCAACGGCCTGCTGGGGCTGATGGCGCGCGACGTCAACCTGGTGGTCGTGGCGGTGGACAACGACGGCGGTGGCATCTTCTCGTTCCTGCCCCAGCACGAGGCGCTGGCGCCGGCACGCTTCGAGCAGCTGTTCGGGACGCCCCACGGGGTCGACCTGTGCGCCCTCGCGGCCGCGCACGGCGTGCCCGCCGAACGGGTCGCGACGCGGACCGGACTGCAGGCGGCGATCGCCGGCGCGTTGACCCGCGGTGGACCCCGCCTGGTCGTGGTGCAGACCGATCGTGAGGACAACGTCGCGTTGCACGCAGAGCTGCACGACGCCGTCGCCGCGGCATGGGACCGCTCCATCGCTGCGGACTAGCCTTGGGGCGTCGGGACGGTCGGACGGACGACCACGGCGACGGGGGAGCAGATGGCCGAACGGGTGACCGCTGAGGGGGACGACCGGACCGAGGTCGTCGGCCCACCGGTGCCGCGTGCGGTGGGCACCGCGGTCGTCGCCGAGCAGCGTGAGCTCGGCTGGGCCGAGTTCGGCCACCCCGACGGCGACGCCGTGCTGTGGTTCCACGGCACGCCGGGCGCCTGCTTGCAGGTGCCGCCGACGGTGCACGAGGTCGCGCTCCAGCGCGGGTTCCGGGTGATCGCGGTGGAGCGCCCCGGCACCGGGCGCTCGACCAACCACCGCTACGACCGGATCGCCGACTTCGGGCCCGACATCGAGGTGCTGGCGGACCAGCTGGGGATCGACCGGTTCGCGGTCGTCGGCCTGTCCGGCGGCGGCCCCTACACCCTGGCCGTGGCGCGGCACCTGCCGGACCGGGTCGTCGTCGGCACCCTGCTCGGCGGACTCGGCCCGGTGCGCGGGCCCGATGCCGTGCTGTCCTACACCCGCCTGCTGCGCTACGCCGCACCGCCGCTCGAGGTGCTGCGCACGCCGGTGGGCAACGCCGTGGGCTCGTTGGTCCGACTGGCCACGCCGGTGGCCGACCCGGTGTTCAACCTGTACGCCCGCTTCCTGGGCTTCGCGGATCGGCCCGTGCTCGGGCACCCGCAGTTCAAGGCGATGTTCCTGCACGACCTGATCACCGCGGACGACCTCCGGGCGACCGCCCACGACCTGGCGCTGTTCTCGCGGCACTGGGGGTTCCAGCTCGACGAGGTGACGGTGCCCGTCGTCGTGTGGCACGGCCTCGCCGACGTGATCGTGCCGCCCAGCCACGGCCACCACCAGGCGGCGCGCCTGCCCCGCGGCGAGCTGCGCGTGCGCCCCGGAGAAGGCCACTTCGCCGGGTTCGCCGAGGTCGTCGACGTGCTCGACCGGGTCCGTGAGATCTGGGGCGACCAGACCGCCGAGCCGCTCGCGGTCACGACCCAGCGACGCCGCCGGCCCCGCAAGTCCGACGGCTGAGCTCCCGGGGGAACGTCGATCGCCGGGGTCGGTTCAGAGCCGGGCCAGCGAACCGAGCAGCGCCTGGGCCTTCGCCCGAGTCTCCTCGAGCTCGGCGTCGGGGTCCGAGTCCGCGACGACGCCGACGCCGGCGAACAGCCGTGCGTCGTTCCCGTCGAGCTGCACGGACCGGATGCCCACGGCCCATGCACCGTTGCCCGCGGCGTCGGTCCAACCGACCGGTCCGGCGTAGCGACCACGATCGGCCTGCTCGAGCTCGTCGATGACGGCGAGGGCCCGGTCCCGCGGCCAGCCGCCGACCGCCGGGGTCGGGTGCAGCGCAGCGACCAGCTCCAGCACGGGCGCCGCCGGACGTGAGAGGCGGCCCTCGACGATGCTCGCCAGGTGCTGCACGGGGCCGGCGGGCACGACCGAGGGCTCCGGCTCGGCATCGAGGAAGCTGCACCACGGCAGGAGGGTGTCGTGGACCATGTCGATGGTGATCTGGTGCTCGACGCGGTTCTTGTGCGATGCGAGCAGCTCGGCGGCCCGACGGTGGTCGGCCTCCGGCTCACCGGTGCGCGGTGTGGTGCCGGCCATGGGCTGGGCCCGCACGACGTCGCCCACGCGCGACACCAGCAGCTCGGGGCTGGCGCCGACGAAGCCGTCGACGGCGAAGCACAGCGCTGCGGGATGGAGCCGTCGCAGGCGCGCCAGGAGCGTGGCTGCGTCCAACGGTTCGTCGGTGCGCACCAGGAGCTCACGGGCGAGCACCACCTTGGTCAGCTCGCCGTCGCGGATGCGGTGGGTGGCCTCGGCCACCGCATCGCACCACGCCCGGGGGGCTCGGGCGCTGCGCACCTGCACCTCGGTCGGGGCAGCGATCGGATGTCCACCCTCGTCGGTCCCGTCGTCGGGGCCCACCGTGGTCCGCCAGCGTGCGCCCTCGGCGCTGCGGCCGTGCACCACACGCGGCACGATCAGCGTCGCCGCCGCACGGCGGTCGAACGGCAGCGCGCCGAACGCCACCGGTCCGGAGCCCGGCGTGTGCACCTCGTCCTCGGCGTGGATCGCACCGAGTACCTCGGCGACACGACCCACGTGGTCGGGCCACGGCGCCGGCAGCTCGATGCGGAGCGCCTCGCCGACGCCCCAGAGCTCGCGCCGGGGCGACCGGAAGGCCGTGACCTGCTGGCCGGGGAGCGGCTCGCCGGGGTCGACGTCGGCCGCGACGGTTCGACCGGCGGGCAGCGCCTGGGTCACCCGTGGCCCCGGGTGGCGGTGATGAGCTGCGAGATGCCGACCGACAGCAGGGTGCGCCGCACGTGGGTGAAGCCGACGTCGCCGAGCATCTCGAGCATCTCGTCGGGCTCGGGCAGGTAGGCCACCGACCGGGGCAGGTAGCGGTACGCGTCGCCGTCGGACAGCGCGGCGCCGATGCGGGGGACGATCTGGCCGAAGTAGATGCCGTGTCCGAAGCGCAGGACCGGGTTGGGGGGCGTGGCGACCTCGAGCAACGCGATCCGACCGCCGGGGCGCACCACCCGCGCCAGCTCGGCGAAGGTGGCGCGCAGGTCGGTGAAGTTCCGCAGCGCGAAGCCGCAGGTCACGCCGTCGATCGACTCGTCGGGCAGCGGCAGCGACGAGCCGTCGGCCTGGATCCGGGCGAACGGCCGGGGCGCCGCGGCCAGCATGCCGAAGCTGAGGTCGGCGCCGATCGGGACCAGGCCCCGCTCGGCCAGGTCGGCGGCGAGGTCGCCGGTGCCACAGGCGAGGTCGACGACGACCGCGCCCGGTGGCAGGCCCAGCGCGGCGACGGTCCGACGCCGCCAGCCGACGTCCATGCGGAAGGTCATGACCCGGTTGACCAGGTCGTACCGCGGCGCGATCACGTCGAACATCGCCTGCACCGAGCGTGTCTTGTCGGCACCGGTCGGGAGGGGCTCGTCGGCTCGGGGGATCAGCGATCGTGTCTCGGGCGTGGTCATCGGGTGCCAGCCTACGAGCGGGGGTGCCCGGAGTCCGAGTCGCACGGAGCGGGGCGGGGCGCGATGCCTACACTCCGACGATGACCGAGCACCACAGGACCACGGCCACCGCGGACGGGAACGAGGTGGTGCCGGCTCCGATCTCGATCGACGAGGCGGCCCTCGCCGACCTGCGGGCACGCCTGGAGAGCACCCGCCTGCCGGACGCCGAGACGGTCGGGGACTGGTCACAGGGCCTGCCGCTCGCCTACGCACGGGAGCTGCTGGACACCTGGTCGAGCTCCTACGACTGGCGACGGGTCGAGGGGCGGCTGAACGGCTTCGGCCCGCACCGGACCACCATCGACGGCGTCGGGATCCACTTCCTGCACCACCGCTCGCCCCATGCCGACGCGCTGCCGTTGGTGCTCACCCACGGGTGGCCGGGCTCGGTGGTCGAGTTCCTCGAGGTCATCGGTCCGCTCACCGATCCGACCGCGCACGGGGGGCGGGCGGAGGACGCCTTCCACGTCGTGGTGCCGTCCCTGCCGGGCTACGGCTTCAGCGGGGCTCCAGAGGTCACCGGCTGGGGTCGCGACCGGATCGCCGACGCGTGGGCCGAGCTGATGGCGCGCCTCGGCTACGAGCGCTTCGGGGCCCAGGGAGGCGACTGGGGCTCGATGGTGACCGCGGCGCTCGCCGTGCAGCACCCCGAGCGCGTCGCAGGCATCCACCTCACCCTGGCCGTGGTGGTGCCGCCTGCGGACACGCTGGCGGACCTCACGCCGGCGGAGCAGGCCACCCTGGACGGGTTCGCCCACTACCAGCGCTGGGACGGCGGCTACTCGGCGCAGCAGTCGTCGCGTCCCCAGACCCTGGGTTACGCGCTCGCCGACTCGCCGATGGGGCAGGCGGCGTGGATCATCGAGAAGTTCTGGTCGTGGACCGACAACGACGGGCACCCCGAGGACGCCATCGACCGCGACACGCTGCTCGACAACGTGATGCTGTACTGGCTGACCAACACGGCCACCTCGTCGGCCCGGTTGTACTGGGAGAGCTTCCACGACCTGGACACCCGCCCGATCACGGTCCCGGTCGGGGCGAGCATCTACCCGAAGGAGATCTTCCGGCCGTCGCGTCGCTGGCTGGCGTCACGCTGCGCCGACCTGCGGTACTTCGCGGAACCCGATCGGGGCGGCCACTTCGCGGCGATGGAGCAGCCGGCCTCGTTCGTGGCCGAGGTGCGCGCCGCGTTCGCGGCGATGCGCTGAACGCGCCGCACGCGGTCGGATCGCCCGTCGGATCGCCCGGTTCCGGACCGCAGCGTCAGCCGGCGGCCACCTCGCGTGCCCAGCGGTAGTCGGCCTTGCCCGACGGTGCCCGGCGCACGCGGTCGACGCGGATGATCGCCTTGGGCAGCTTGTAGCGGGCGACGTGGCGGGCGGCCTCTTCGCGGAGGTCCTCGTCGGTGGCCTCGACGCCTTCGGCGAGCTGCACGACCGCGACGACCTCCTGGCCCCATCGCTCCGACGGACGCCCGGCGACCAGGCAGTCGGCGACGGAGGGATGGCGCAGGAGCGCCTGCTCGACCTCTTCGGCGAAGATCTTCTCGCCACCCGAGTTGATCGTCACCGAGTCGCGGCCGACCAGCTCCAGCGTGCCGTCCTCGCGCAGCCTCGCCCGGTCGCCCGGCACCGAGCAGCGTGCGCCGTCGACCGTCGGGAACGTGCGGGCGGTCTTGTCCGCGTCGCCCAGGTAGCCGAGCGGCACCCGGCCGGTCTGCGCCAGCCAGCCCAGGCCGGCGTGGCCGGGTGCGAGCACGCGGTCCAGCTCCTCGGACAGCACGCACATGCCGGGGCCGGGGCGGAAGGTCCCGGTGGTGGCGTGCTGTCCCGCAGAGGTCAGCTGGCTCGCCTGCTGCCCGGTCTCCGACGCCCCCAGCCCGTCGAGCACCATCATCGTCGGCACTGCGGCGAGCAGCCGCTCCTTGATCCCCGGCGAGAGCGCGGCGCCGCCGCTGACCAGGATCAGCAGCGACGACAGCTCGTGGTCGCCTCGTTCGATCTCCTCGACCAGGGGACGGCCGAAGGCATCACCGACGATCAGCAGCACGTTGACCGCCTCGGTCGCGACCAGCCCGAGCACGTCGGCGGGGTCGAGGTGGTCGCCCACGCCCGACAGCACCAGGGTGTTCGCGTTGGTGAAGCCGTTGAACGCGAGCCAGTGCGCGGCGCCGTGCATGAACGGCGGTCCGGGCAGCAGGCGCGCACCGCCCTCGGGTGCGTTCGCCACGATCTGGTCGAGGTCGTCCCACTCGGTGTCGGTGTCGAGCCGACGGCCGCCGAGCGCGCCGACGAAGATGTCGGCCTGACGCCACAGCACACCCTTGGGCATCCCGGTGGTCCCGCCCGTGTAGAGGATGTACAGGTCGTCGGGCGACCAGCTCGCCACCAGCTCGGGCGGCAGCTCGTCCTCCGCCGCGGCGAGCGCGTCCTCGTACCACTCGGCGCCGGGGAGCAGGCCGTGCCCGGAGCCGTCGCCGACCTGCAACAGCACACGCAGCCCGGGCAGGTGGGGGAGCACCTCGGCCAGCACCGGGGCGAAGGTCGAGTGGTACACGATCGCCCGTGCGTCGGCATCCGCCAGCAGGTACTGGAGCTCCTCGGCGACGTAGCGGTAGTTGACGTTGAACGGCGCCAGGCGGGCCTTGTAGGCCCCCAGCATCGCCTCCAGGTACTCGTTGCCGTTGTGCAGGTAGACCGCCAGGTGGTCCTGCCCGCTCTGGTGGGCCGCGAGGTGCTCGCGGTCGACCACGGAGCCCAGCCCGCGGGAGCGCAGCGCGTTCGCGAGCCTGCGGGTGCGTTCGCCGACGTCGCGGTAGGTCAGGCGACGGTCGCGGAACACGATGCACTCGCGGTCGGGGACGGCCGACTCCACGGCTTCGTGCACCTGCGCGAGGTTGAACTCCACGACTCCCCCTGTGCCGCCGCCCGGTCGAGCCCGGCGGAGCGAGATGTTAGGCGGCCCCGCCGAGGGGTCCCGCCGCTCAGCCGCCGCAGACCGTGCCGGGCTCGGGGACGCGCAGGTCGATCAGGTAGGCGTCGACCGCGGCGGCGGCGCAGCGGTCGCGGGTGGACGCGGTGTGGCCGTCGAGCACGACGGTCAGCAGCACGCCGGAGCTGAGCGAGTCGGCGACCGCGACCGCGTTCTGGTACGGCGTCGCTGCGTCGCCGGTGTTGCCGATCACGAGGATGGGCGGCGCCCCCTCGGCCCGGATGGGGGCGGGGCTGCTGACGGGTCCGGCGGGCCAGGTCGCGCAGCTGGCCAGCTCGTTGGCCACCGAACCGCCGAACCGGGGTGAGCGGGCCCGGGCGTCGTCCGCGAACGCCCGGTAGGCCGCCGCGCCGACCGGCGGCGGTGCGTCGATGCACACGACCGCGGCGTAGCTCGTGAAGCCGCCGAAGTCGTAGTAGGACTCGGCCAGGTCCCACAGGGGTCCGCCGTCGCCGTCCAGCGCTGCTGCCAGGGCGGGCCCCAGGTCGGCCCAGCCGTCCGAGCCGTACCCGGTCTGGATCGCCGCAGTGGCCAGCTCCGACGGGCCGACGGGACGGTCACCGCCGCCGAGGGGGCGCTCTTCCACCAGTGCGTGCACCTGGTCGTAGGCGGCGCCCAGGTCGTCGACGCCGCACTGCGACCGTCCGGCGGCGGCACATGCGGCGATCCCGCGGTCGAAGGCCGCCTGGAAGGCCTCGAGCTGACCCACGAGGAACTCCTGGAACCCCAGCGCGGGGTCGACGACGCCGTCGAGCACCATCGCCCGCACGCGCTCGGGGTACATGTCGGCGTACACCTGGCCGATGTGCGTGCCGTACGAGTAGCCCAGGTAGTTCAGGGGTTCGTCGCCCAACGCACGGCGGATGGCCTCCATGTCCCGGGCCACGTCGTCGGTGCCGACGTGGGCGAGCAGTTCGGCGTCCTCGGCGGCGCACTCCTGGGCGACCGCGGCGGCAGCGTCGTCCAGGGTCGCCTGCTCGGCGGCGTCGTCGGGGTCGGGATCGGCCGACAGCAGCGCCTCGACGGAGTCGCCGCACGCCAGGGGCGTCGACGCGCCCACGCCCCTCGGGTCCCAGCTGACCAGGTCGAAGCGGTCGGCCAGGTCCTCGCTGACCGGGTCGTTCGCGATGAAGTCCAGTCCGGACCCGCCCGGTCCGCCGGGGTTCACCAGCAGGGACCCGATCCGGTCGCCCTCGGCAGGCACGCGACCCAAAGCGAGCGTGATGGTCGCCCCCTCGGGCTGCGTCCAGTCCAGCGGGACCTCGAGCGTCGCGCAGCGACCACCGCGGGGCAGGTCGCAGGCGGTCCAGTCCAGCGGCGGGGGCGTCCAGTCCTCGGGGATGCCGCGGAGCTCGGTGGGTGCGGTGGTGGGCGCCGAGGTGGGGGCGTCCGCGGTGGTCACCCGGCGTGGCGAGGTCGCGCTGGCCTCGACCCGGGCCGCGTCCTGGCTGCACGCGCCGAACAGCCCGAGCGTTGCGACCAGCAGGACGCAGGCTCGGGCTGTTCGTGTCGGCCGGGTGGCCGGTCCTGTCCGGGTGCGTCGCACCCGGACAGGCTAGGGGTGTCGGGGCTGGGTCAGACCGCGCTCACGGTGACCTGGCGGGTCACCGTGGTTGCCTTGCCCCACCCGTCGGTCACGGTGAGCGTGACGGTGTAGGTGCCCGCTGCCAGGAACGTCTTGGTGACGGCGCTGGCGGTGCTGGTGGGCTGGCCGTCACCGAAGTTCCAGAGGTAGGTGATGGTGTCGCCCACGTTGGCATCGGCCGAGCCGATCGCAGAGAAGTTGCACACCAACCCGAGGCAGGCAGGCGGGTTGAGGACCGCCGTCGGCGCCACGTTGGCCGCGGGCTCGACGATGGTCACCTGCTGCGTGGTGGTGCCCGCGATGCCGTACTCGTCGATGGCGGTCAGCGTGACCGTGAAGGTGCCGGCCGAGGTGAACGTCTTGACCGGGACAGGACCGGTGCCGGTGGAGGCCGGGGTGGTGCCCCAGTTCCAGGCGTAGGTCATGGTCGGGAAGTTCTCGTCGGTGGAGGTCCGAGCGTCGAAGGTGCACTTGTTGGCGACGCAGCTGTAGGTGAAGCGTGCCGTCGGTGCCAGGTTGGCGGCCGGGGAGTTCACCGTGACGTTGCGCACGCTCGGCACCGGTGTCACGAGCTCGTGCTGGTCGATGCCCCGCACCAGCACCTGGTAGGCGCCCGACGGGATCGCCGGGGTGGTGTAGGAGAAGTTCGAACCGGGCGAGCCGGGGCTGTTGAGGAACGCCGTCCTCCAGCTCTCGGTGGTGCTCGTGAACGTGCCGGTGCCACTCATGTACTGGCCGAGGCTGTTCTTGATGGCCACCTGGACCTGGCGGATCTGCTGGTCGTCCTCGGTCCGGCCGCTGACGAAGATGCGTGACTCGGTGAACGCCGTGCCCTCGGTCGGGGCGAGCAGCGTCTCGGTGATGGTCGGTGCCAGGTCACCCGGGAACACCAGGTAGCGGGCGGTCGCACCGGTCGAGGCCGGGTCCGTCTGGCCAGCGGTGTCCTTGGCGTAGGCGATCACGTCGTAGTCGCCTGCCTCCGGCAGCACGACGGTGCGGGTCCACACCGTGGAGGTGCCGCCGGGTGTGGCGAGCGTCGTCGGCAGCAGTGCCCAGTTGACGGCCTTCGTGCCGTTGGTCTGGACGTACAGGCCGGTGTCACGGTCGCGGACCGTGACGCCGACCGACGCGACGCCCTGGGCGTCGGTGGCGGTGCCGGCCAGGTCCAGGTTGAGCGTCTGGAGCCCGCTCACCGTGCCGGTGGTGTTGAGCAGGGTGTCCGGGAAGGTGTCGCCCGGGATCTGCACGTTGACCGTCAGGCGGCCGTAGTTGGCCGATGCCGTGGTGATGTCGTCGTCGTCGGTCGCCCGCACCTGGAAGCTGTACGTGCCGGGGACCAGGTTGAACGGCGTGGTGTAGGACCAGTTGTAGCTGCTGGTGTTCGTGTTCAGCGGCATGATGCGGTACCAGTCACCGATCACATCGGTGCCCCACGTGCCGTCGGCAGCGAGCTGCTCCCGGGTCGTGGAGTTGCTGAGGCGGATCTCGACGTTGGTGAGTCGGGACTCGTCGGTCGCGGAGCCCGCGAAGGTGATCGGACCGCCCGGGGCGACCGTCAGCGGGAACGCCGCGGTCGGCGGGAGCATGGCCGCGGGTGCCGAGACCGACACGGTGGGAGCGATGGCGTTCGCGTTCACCGTCCAGGTGCGGTCCGCGCTGCGCAGATCGGCCTGGCCGGCGGTGTCGACCGCGGTGGCCTGCATGGTCCACTCGGACTCGTAGGGCAGCACGACCTCCTTGGACCAGGTGGCCGCGGTGGCGCCGATCACGTCGGGCTGGCCGGTGAAGGTGTTGTACGCCGTCTCGGTGCCGCCGTCGTCCTGCAGGTAGCGGCCGTTGGCGTCACGCATGGTGAAGCGGATGGAGTTGACGCCGTTGTCGTCGACGGCGGTGCCGGTGACGGTGAACGTGGTGCTCGTCTGGATGCCGGACGGACCGGTGATCGAGGTGGTCGGCGTCTCGTCGGCGAGGCCGAAGGTCTCGAACTTCTTGATCGCCTTGGTGGCGTCGCTGGAGCCGTTGATCGCGAAGGTCTTGGCCTGGGCCTTGAGCAGGCGGTTGCCCGAGATGGTGAGCGGCAGCGACCAGCTGGTGGACGTGGCGTTGGGGCTGGCCAGGTTCACGTTGATCGTGTTGGCGGCACCCCACGTGACCAGGTCGTCCTGCAGGTAGCGGCCGGTGGTGCGGTCGATCAGCTCGATCTGGACACGGCGCACGCCGCTGGCGGCGGTCGCCGTGCCGTCGATCACGAACTGCTCGTCGGCCTTCTTGACGCGACCCTCGATCGGGTTGGTGATCGTGGTCTCGTTGGCGCCGGGCGCCGGGACGCTGTTGAAGTCGTAGACGGCGATGCGGCCGATGTTGTAGCCGCCCTGGGTCGTGGCGTCGCCGCCGGTGATCAGGCCACGGGGATGCACGAGCATCGCCTTGTTGCCCTCGAAGGAGTTGGAGCCCGGGTTCCACTCGAGCGCCTTGCCGGTGGCGGGGCTGACCGCTCCGATGTGGTCACGGGTGACGATCTCGTCGCCCAGGCCGTAGCCGGCGAGGCCCTGGCCCCGGCCGTAGCCGACGTCGTCCAGGCCCGGCCACGGGTCACGTGAGGTGGGGGACTCCATGTAGTTGAAGTGGCCGCCGAGGTAGACCGCGGTCTCGCTGATGGCGATGGAGTAGACGGAGTCGAACAGGCGGGAGATCCACAGCGGCTGCACGTTGCTGCTGGTGCTGTTCAGCGGGAAGGCGACGGCGGTGTCGTTGATCGGCGGGCGGTCGCCGCCGGAGCCGGAGCTGACCACGAAGTACTGGCCGTCGGGCGAGATGGCACCGGCGAAGATGCGCTGGATGCCGCCGACGAACTGGAGGTTGTCCTGCCAGAGGGTGGTCTTCCACGGAGAGAGCGTGTTGGTGGCGGTGTCGATGATGCCGACGCCGTAGCGGTCCTGGCCGGCGATGCGACGGCCGGTGTGGACGACCAGCAGCTTGCCGTCGTTCGGTGAGAGGACCAGCTGCTGCACGGTCAGCAGGCCGTTGACGCCGATGCCGCCCGACAGGTCGTTGCGGAAGTTGGTGAGGTTGGTGCCGGTGGTGCCGTTGACCGCGGTGAGGCCGACGCGGGCCACGTTGTTGATCGCGGTGAACTGGCCGCCGATGTAGAGCGTGGTGTTGGTGGCCTCGAGCGCGGTGCCCGCGGCGTTGGCGTTGGCGGTGAAGCCGGTGACCGTCGCACCCGTGGTGGGGTTGATCGAGGCGACCTTGCGCTTGGTGACACCGCTGACGGTGTTGAAGCGACCGGCGACGTAGAGCTTGGTGCCGTCGGGGGATGCCTCGATCGCGTTGACCGCGCCGTCGAAGGTGGGACGGAAGCTCGCGTCCACCAGGCCGGTGGTCAGGTTGAACGAGGCCACGTAGCGCTGGGCGTAGCTGGTGGTGTTGGTGCCCGTGTTGTTGCGGATCGACGTGAAGGTGCCGACCACGAACACGCGGTCACCGATGTAGGCGAGGTCGAAGATCTCGCCATCGGTGATGCGCGGCATGTTGGTGCGCGGCACGTCGGGCACCAGCTTCGTGTGACCCGGCACCGGCTGCGCGGCCGAGGCCACACCGGTCATCGCCGGCAGCAACACCAATGTGCTGGCCAAGACCGCCATGATGGCGGCCGACAGACTGAACTTCCTCAACATTCCCAGCTCCCGCACTTGCGAAACCACCCGCAGTTGCAGGCGATGCAGCAAATGTACGGGGTGTCAGGGACAGTGTCGACGGGGCAGATCCCCCACGGAGCGTGGCAAACCACGGGCCGTGGGACCTACGCGACGCAACGCGCGAAAACCCTCGAGCAAACTCTCGACCATATGTCGAGGGTGAGGGTTGAAGCACGCTCGGATCGTCGAACTGGCGGCGTTGCGCGGCGCCGGCGCAGGGGTCGGCCGCTACGGTGGCCCGGTCGTCGTCGAGAGGAAGAGGAGCGTCGATGATCTTCGGAGTGTTCGCCCCGCAGGGATGGAAGACCGAGCTGGCCGGTGTCGAGGGCGCTGCGTCCAAGTGGCAGGCGACCCTGGGCACCGCGCTCGCCGCGGAGCGGCTGGGCTTCGACTCGGTCTGGCTCTACGACCACGTCCACAACGTCCCGGTGCCCGCCCACGAGGCCGTGTTCGAGTGCTGGACCACCACTGCGGCGCTGGCACAGGCCACCTCCACCATCCGCCTCGGCCAGATGGTGAGCTGCGCGGGCTACCGCAACCCGGCCCTGGTCGCCAAGATCACCTCCACGATCGACGTGATCTCGGGCGGCCGCCTGGACTGGGGGATCGGCGCGGGGTGGTACGACAGCGAGTACGCCGCGTACGGGTACGACTTCCCGACCGCCGCGGAGCGCATCCGCATGCTGCGCGAGACCGTCGAGATCGTGCAGCGGATGTGGACCGAGCCCGACACGACCTACGAGGGGCGCCACTTCAGCGTGCGTGGGGCGCAGTGCGATCCCAAGCCGCTCCAGGACCCGATGCCCCCCATCTGGATCGGCGGCGGCGGCGAGCAGCTGACGCTGCGTGTCGTGGCACGGCACGCCACGCACTCCAACTTCGGCGGCAAGCCCGACGAGTTCGCCCACAAGTGCCGGGTGCTGCGCGAGCACTGCGACGCCGTGGGCCGCGACTACGACTCGATCACCAAGACGTGGTCGCCCGAGGTCTTCATCCGACCGACCGAGGACGAGATCGTCCAGGGCGGTACCCGCAGCTTCTGGGGTGAGCCCTTCGACTCCTGGCGTGCGGGGAACCTGGTCGGCACGCCCGAGCAGGTCGTCGAGCAGCTCGCGGTCTACCAGGAGCTCGGCTGTGGCGGCATCGTGCCGTGGTGCTCGGACTACCCCGAGCACCAGACCCTGGAGCTGCTGGCGACCGAGGTCATGCCGCACTTTCGCTGAACACGCCGGACGCGACGACGGCGCCGCGGCCCGGTGGTCACGGCGCCGTCGTCGGTCGGCTCACTCGTAGTAGCGGAAGATGATCTCGGCGACCGCGGCGGGCTTGTCCGAGCCCTCGATCTCGAAGGTGAAGGTCATGTACACCTGGGCGCCGTTGCCGGGCAGCTCCTCGAGCTTGGCCAGCTCGGCGCCGAGGCGCAGGTTCGCCCCGACCTTGACCGGTGACAGGAAGCGCACCTTGCCGGCGCCGTAGTTGACGCCCATCTTGATGCCG
>WBZX01001059.1_pt1 | contig 22022 bp, 18 predicted proteins | sample 5204211 | NCBI WGS metagenome assembly WBZX01 (sample SAMN12344362, study PRJNA552823) | activated sludge metagenome | biome: Activated sludge suspended growth; feature: Nitrification reactor; material: Wastewater; isolation source: activated sludge from nitrification reactor of wastewater... | reverse complement strand
GGATGTCGAGTTGATCCAGCACGTGCGGCGACTGCAGCAGGACCACAGCTGGCTTGAGGAGGACTGGCGCGAACTGCGCCCGCAGCTCGTGGCCATCGCAGAAGGCATCGATCTGCACGACGCCGCCTCCTTGCGGCAGATGGCTTGCGTGTTCGGCGCGCTGTATGTCGAGCACATCGCGCTCGAGGAGTCGCTGATCTACCCGGCCGCGCGCCTGTGTCAGGCTGCCGCGGAAATCGCACAGCGCCGCCGCGTCGAAGCAGCGATCTGACGCCCCCCGGCGACGGGAGGGCTCAGGCGTCTTCCAGCGACATGGCCGTGGTGCGCTTGACGGTGCGCAGCACGAGCATCGAGTTCGAGCGCGCCACGCCGGGCAGACGCATCAGCACGTCGGTGTGGAAGCGCTCCAGGTCCTCGGCGTCACGGTAGGTGAAGCGGATCAGGTAGTCGTTGGCGCCGGCCACGTAGTAGCAGTCGAGGATGCGAGGCTGCGCCCTCACCGCCTGCTCGAACACGTCCAGCGCATCGCCGGCCAGCGTCTCGAGGTTGACGATGGTGAAGCTGGTGCCCGGCTGACCGACCGCCTTGGGATCGAGAAGGGCCACGTAGCGGGCGATGACGCCTGATTCCTCGAGCTGCTTGACGCGCCGCAGGCAGGCCGACGGCGACAGGTGGACACGCTGCGCCAGGTCCAGGTTGGACAGGCGTCCGTCGGTCTGGAGTACCTCCAGAATGGCGACGTCGATCGCATCGAGTTGCGCTGGCCTGGTCTTGGTTCGCATGAAATGCCGATTCGATAGCCTAAGGCCGCATCATATTGCTTGGCGCAGGGTTTGCCCCTCGCGATTGCGCAACCCTATTGCGCCGCCCCTTACCTAGACTGACCACAGCCCCGGCCGCACACTGCGGCCTTCGAACTTGCGGAGATTGCCCATGGCCGAGCGCATGGACGCCTACTGGATGCCCTTCACCGCCAACCGGCAGTTCAAGAAGGCGCCGCGCCTGCTGGCGCGCAGCGAGGGCATGTACTTCTACACGCCCGAGGGCCGCCAGATCCTCGACGGCGTGGCCGGGCTGTGGTGCGTCAACGCCGGCCACGCGCCGGCCAAGGTGGTGCAGGCCATCGCCCAGCAGGCCGGCGAGCTCGACTACGCGCCGCCGTTCCAGATGGGGCATCCGAAGGCGTTCACGCTGGCCGAGAAGGTGGCCGAGCTGGCTCCCGCCGGCATGAGCAAGGTGTTCTTCACCAACTCGGGGTCCGAGGCGGTGGAGACGGCGCTGAAGATGGCCATCGCCTACCACCGCGTGCGCGGCGAGGCCTCGCGCACCCGCCTGATCGGACGCGAGCGCGGCTACCACGGCGTCAACTTCGGCGGCATCTCGGTGGGCGGCATGGTGGCCAACCGCAAGATGTTCGGCACGCTGCTGGCCGGCGTGGACCACATCCGCCACACGCACGACCCGGCACGCAACGCGTTCACCGTGGGGCAGCCCGAGCATGGCGCCGAGTTCGCCGACGACCTGGAGCGCCTGGTGGCGCTGCACGATGCGAGCACCATCGCCGCCGTCATCGTCGAGCCCATCGCCGGCTCCACCGGCGTGCTGCTGCCGCCCAAGGGCTACCTCGAGCGACTGCGTGCCATCTGCGACAAGCACGGCATCCTGCTGATCTTCGACGAGGTCATCACCGGCTTCGGCCGCACCGGCAACGCCTTCGCGGCCCAGACCTTCGGCGTCACGCCGGACATGATCACCTGTGCCAAGGGCATCACCAACGGCGCGGTGCCGATGGGTGCGGTGGTCTGCCGCCAGCACATCCACGACGCGTTCATGCAGGGGCCCGAGCACCTGATCGAGTTCTTCCACGGCTACACCTACTCGGCCCATCCGCTGGCCTGCGCCGCGGGCCTGGCCACGCTGGAAACCTATGCCGACCTGGGGCTGCTGACCCGGGCCCAGCACCTGTCCGGCACCTTTGCCGACGCGGTGCATTCGCTCAAGTCGCTGCCCAACGTGATCGACGTGCGCAACTTCGGCCTGGTGGCCGGCATCGAGCTGGCGCCGATGCCGGGCGAGCCGGCCAAGCGTGCGTTCAACATCTTCCTGGAGTGCTGGGAGCAAGGCGTGCTGGTGCGCACCACCGGCGACACGGTGGCGCTGTCGCCACCGCTGATCATCGAAACCGGCCAGATCGAGCGCATCATCGACGTGCTCGGTGCGGCCATCCGCAAGCACGCCTGACCCGCAGGGCGCGAACCGAACCCGAAGGACGCTGCCTAGCGCATACCTGCATGTCCCTCCTCGACACCGATCGCGAGCTGACGCGGCGCTCCTGGTACGCCGCCACCGCGCCCCGAGCAGCAGAGCATGAGCCCCTGCCACCCGGCGACCACACCTGTGACGTGGCCGTGGTGGGCGCGGGCCTGGCAGGTCTGTCGGCGGCCATCGAGCTGAGGGACCGCGGTTTCGACGTGCTGCTGCTGGAGGCCGACACGGTGGGCCACGGTGCCAGCGGCCGCAACGGCGGCCAGGCCATCTACGGGCTGGCCTGCGACATCGCCACCATCGAGACCCAGCTCGGCAGCCAAGCCGCGCGGCAGGTCTTCGGCATGTCGCTGGAGGCGCTGGACCTGATCCGCCAGCGCATCGCGCGCTTCGACATCGACTGCGACTGGCGCGACGGCTATCTCGGCGTGGCCGTCAGCGCAGGCAAGGCTCGGGCGCTGCGCCAGGAGATCGATCTCCTGGCCACGCGATTCGGCCATGAGCTGCGCTGGATCGACGGCCCGTCGCTGGCCGACTGGATCGCCAGCCCGCGCTATGTGGCCGGGGCGCACGATCCGCGCTCGGGACACCTGCATCCCCTGAAGTACACCCTGGGCCTGGCCCGGGCCGCCGCGGCCCTGGGAGTGCGGCTGCACGAAGGCACCGCGGTCACGCGCCTTGCCGCCCAGGCGGACACCGTCCGCCTGTCCACCGATGGCGGCGCGACGGTGCGGGCGCGTCAGGTCGTGCTGGCCGGCAACGTCTACCTGGGCGAGTTCGGTCCCACGCTGGCGCCGGCGCTGGGCGGGCGGATCATGCCGGTCGGCACCTACATCGTGTGTTCCGAGCCGCTCGGCGCCGAACTGGCCCGCTCGCTCATCCCGTGCGGCGCCGCGGTATGCGACAACAACTTCGTGCTCGACTACTTCCGCACCACGCCGGACCATCGCCTGCTCTATGGCGGGCGGGTGAGCTACAGCACGCGCACCCCCCACGACCTGGACCGGTCGATGGCCCAACGCATGGCGCAGACCTTCCCGCAGCTGGGCGTGCGCGACGTGGAATACGCCTGGGGAGGCTTCGTGGACATCTCCATGAACCGGGCCCCCGACTTCGGTCGCCTGCCCGGCCATGGCGATCGGGTCTACTACTTGCAAGGGTTCTCCGGGCACGGGCTGGCTCTGACCGGGCTGGCGGGCAAGGTGGTGGCCGAAGCCGTGGCCGGCGACGCGTCGCGTTTCGACGTGTTCGCGCGGCTGAAGCACCGGCCGTTTCCCGGCGGTGCGGCCTTGCGCACGCCGGCACTGGTGCTCGGCATGGCGTACTACCGACTCAGGGACATGGTGTGATGACGGACGATCGATCAAACAGGCCGGTGGTGCTGGTGCCGGCCTGCAACCGGGTCTACGGCGAGCACCCCTTCCACGTCGCGGGTCACAAGTACATCGACGCCGTGCGGCTTTCGGGCGCCCTGCCGCTGGTGGTGCCCGGCGCAGCCGAGCAGGACATCGATGCCCTCCTCGACATGGCCGACGGCGTGCTCCTCACCGGGTCGCCGTCCAATGTCCACCCCGAACATTTCGGACAGGCCGTGCGCGACCCGTCGCTGCCGCTGGACACCGGGCGCGACGCCTGGACCCTGCCGCTCGTGCGCCGCGTGCTGGAGCGTGGCGTCCCGCTGCTGGCCATCTGTCGTGGCGCACAGGAAACCAATGTGGCCCTGGGAGGCAGCCTGCACCAGGCGGTGCACGAGGTCGAAGGCCACATGGACCACCGCGACCCCCATGACCAGCCGCTGGACGTGCGCTACGGGCCGGCCCATTCGGCCGACGTGGTACCGGGCGGCGTCCTGTCGCGGGTGCTGCATCAGGATCGCATCCAGATCAACTCGCTCCACGGTCAGGCCGTCGACCGTCTCGCGCCCGGCCTGCGGGTCGAGGCCCTGGCCCCGGACGGGGTGATCGAAGCTTTTTCCCGGCCGGGCACGCCCGGCTTCAATCTCGCCGTGCAATGGCACCCGGAGTGGCAGGCAGCGAGCAACCCGGTGTCGATGGCACTGCTCGGCGCATTCGGCGCCGCGTGCGCCGCGTACCGACACCAGCAGAACAGGTGACCCCATGGTCCAGAGAGAACAGATCACTTTCAGCGAACTCGAGAGCTGGCTCAACCAGCGGCGCGTCACGGAAATCGAATGCCTGGTGCCCGACCTGACCGGCGTGGCGCGCGGCAAGATCCTGCCGCGCGAGAAGTTCACCGAGGACCGCGGCATGCGGCTGCCCGAGGTGGTGGTGGCCATGGGCGTGACCGGCGAGTTCCCCGAGGAGGGGCCGTACTACGACGTCATCTCGCCCACCGACCGCGACATGCACCTGCGGCCCGACCCGAGCACGGTGCGCATCGTGCCCTGGGCGGTGGACCCGACGGCCCAGGTCATCCACGACTGCTACGACCGCGACGGCGCGCTGGTGCCCTACGCCCCGCGCTCCGTGCTGCGCCGCGTGTGCGACCTGTACGACAAGCGCGGCTGGGACCCGGTGGTGGCCCCCGAACTGGAGTTCTATCTCGTCGCCCGCAACACCGACCCCGACGTGCCGCTCAAGCCGCCGGTCGGCCGCAGCGGACGCAGCGAGACCTCGCGCCAGGCCTACTCCATCGACGCGGTCAACGAGTTCGACCCGCTGTTCGAGGACGTCTACGACTACTGCGAGAAGATGGAGCTCAACGTCGACACGCTGATCCACGAGATCGGTGCCGGCCAGATGGAGATCAACTTCTTCCACGCCCATCCGCTGGGCCTGGCCGACGAGGTGTTCCTGTTCAAGCGCACCGTGCGCGAGGCCGCGATGCGGCACAACATGTTCGCCACGTTCATGGCCAAGCCGATCGCGGGCGAGCCCGGCAGCGCGATGCACATCCACCAGAGCGTGGTCAGCAAGGCGACCGGGCAGAACATCTTCAGCCATGAGGACGGCACGCCGACGCAGGAGTTCCACTGGTACATCGGCGGCCTGCAGCGCTACATCCCCGCCGCGATGGCGCTGTTCGCTCCGTACGTCAACAGCTACCGGCGGCTGGCGCGCTTCTCGTCGGCGCCGATCAACATCCAGTGGGGCACCGACAACCGCACCGTGGGCATCCGCTCGCCGGTGGCGTCGGCGGCCGGCCGGCGCATCGAGAACCGCGTGATCGGCGCCGACGCCAACCCCTACGTGGCGCTGGCGGCCACGCTGGCCTGCGGCTGGCTCGGCATCCAGAACCGCATCGAGCCGTCGCCCGAGTGCAAGGGCGACGCCTATCTGGGCGAGTACGCGCTGCCACGCAGCCTGGGCGAGGCCCTGGCCCTGCTGCGCGCCGAGACCGACCTGGCGGAGGTGCTCGGCAAGGAGTTCGTCACCGTGTACACCGAGATCAAGGAGATCGAGTACGCCGAATTCATGAAAGTGATCTCGCCCTGGGAGCGGGAACATCTCTTGCTCCATGTCTGAGGACCGATCCATGAACGCCGTCATCTCGCCCGCCACCGGGCGCACCACCCAGCAGTGGCAGGCCGCCGATGCGGCCCACTTCCTGCATCCGTTCACCGACTTCCAGTCGCTGGCCCGCAAGGGCTCGCGCGTGATCGCCCGCGCCGACGACATCTACCTGTGGGACACCGAAGGCCACAAGATCCTCGACGCGATGAGCGGCCTGTGGTGCGTGAACGTGGGCTACGGCCAGCGCGCCCTGATCGACGCGGCCACGCGCCAGCTGGAGACGCTGCCCTTCTACAACGCCTTCTTCCAGACCGCCACGCCACCGGCCATCGAACTGGCCGAACTGCTGGCGCAGGTGTCGCCGCCGCAGTTCCAGCACGTCTTCTTCTCGGGCTCGGGCTCGGAAGGCAACGACACCGTGGTGCGCATGGTGCGCCGCTACTGGGACATCCTGGGCCAGCCGCAGCGCCAGGTGATCGTGAGCCGGCACAACGCGTATCACGGCTCCACCATGGCCGGCGCCTCGCTGGGTGGAATGGCCGGCATGCACGCCCAGGGCGGGTTGCCGATTCCCGGAATCGTGCACATCGACCAGCCCTACTGGTTCGAAAATGGTGCAGACCTCACCGAAGCGGAGTTCGGCCTTGTCTGCGCGCGTCAGCTCGAGGCGAAGATTCTCGAACTGGGCGCCGACAAGGTGGCCGCCTTCATCGGCGAGCCGGTGCAGGGGGCGGGCGGCGTGATCGTGCCGCCGGCCACCTACTGGCCTGAGATCCAGCGCATCTGCGACAAGTACGGCGTGCTGCTCGTCAGTGACGAGGTGATCTGCGGTTTCGGCCGCACCGGCCGCTGGTTCGGCAGCGAAACCATGGGCACGAAGCCTGACCTGATGACCTTTGCCAAGGGCGTCACCAGCGGCTACGTGCCCCTCGGTGGCGTGATGGTGGGCGACCGCGTGGCCAAGGTGCTCATCGAGCAGGGCGGCGAGTTCAACCACGGCTACACCTATTCCGGGCACCCGGTGGCCTGCGCCGTGGCGCTGGCCAACATCCGCCTGATCCAGCAGCAGGGCCTGGTCGAGCGCGTCCGCGACGATGTCGGGCCGTACCTGGCCGACGCCTATGCCCAGCTGGCCGAACATCCGCTGGTGGGGCAGGCCCAGACCTGCGGCCTGATGGGCGCGCTGCTGCTCGTCAAGGACAAGGCCGGCCCGCGCGGCGGCACGCCCTTCGACCCGGCCCGCGAAATCGGCATGGTCTGCCGCGGACACTGCTTCCGCGAAGGCCTGATCATGCGCGCCGTGGGCGACCGCATGATCATCGCGCCGCCGCTGATCATCACGCGGGCCCAGATCGACGAGATGGTGGCGCTGATCCGGCGCTGCCTCGACCTCACCCTGGCCGACGTGCGGCGCAACGGCTGGGACCGCTGATTGAGCATTCCCCCCAATGGCTTGTCGCGCCCGCCCACCTAGACTGTGTTACTGACCGAACCACTCCCACCACTTCACTGCTCCGGAGGTCCTCGCATCATGGCCAAACCGCTCTCGTCCCTGCTCACGGCCGTCGCTGCCGTGGCGCTTGCCCTCGCCGCCACGGCCCCGCGGGCGCAGGAAGAGGAGAAGGTTCTCAACGTCTACAACTGGTCCGACTACATCGGCGAGGACCTGATCAAGAAGTTCGAGTCAGAGACCGGCATCAAGGTCCGCTACGACAATTTCGACAACAACGAAATCGTCCACGCCAAGCTGGTGGCGGGCAAGACGGGCTATGACGTCGTGGTGCCGTCGTCCAACTGGGCCAAGCTGCAGATCGACGGCGGCCTGCTGCAAAAGCTGGACAAGTCCAAGATCCCGAACCTGAAGAACGTCGACCCGGCGATCAATGCCCAGCTGTCCAAGATGGACCCGGGCAACGACTTCCTGGTCAACTGGCTGTGGGGCTTCACCACGGTGGGCATCAACGTCGACAAGGTCAAGGCCGCGCTGGGCAGCACGCCGATGCCGGCCAACGTGTGGGACCTCGTCTTCAAGCCCGAGTACATCAGCAAGATGAAGGGCTGCGGGGTGTCCTTCCTGGACTCCGCCACCGAGGTCGTGCCGGCGGCCCTGCACTACCTGGGCAAGCCGCCGTTCTCCAAGAGCCCCGGCGACTACACCGCCGCGGCCAACGTGCTCAAGGCCATTCGCCCGCACGTCACGCTGTTCAGTTCGTCGGGCTACATCAACGACATGGCCAACGGCTCGATCTGCCTGGCGCTGGGCTGGTCCGGCGACATCAACATCGCCCGCCAGCGCGCCATCGACGGCAAGACCGGCCAGAACATCCAGGCCCTGGTGCCGGCCAACGGCGGCCTGCTGTTCTTCGACACGATGGTGATCCCGGCCGACGCGGCACGCCCCGGCAACGCGCACAAGTTCATCAACTTCATGCTTCGCCCCGAGAACGCCGCGGCCAACACCAACAAGGTGTTCTACCCGAACGCCGTGCCGGAGTCGCGCAAGCTCATCCGGCCCGAGGTGGCCAACAACCCGACCGTGTTCCTGCAGGCATCGGAGATGGCCAAGATGGTGCCGCCCGACGCGCTGAACAACGATCTGCGCCGCCTGATGACCCGCACCTACACCTCCTTCAAGACCGGGCTGTGAGCTTCCTTCGCATCGAGGGGCTGACGAAGGACTTCGACGGCTACAAGGCCGTCAACAACGTCAGTCTCGACATCGACAAGGGCGAGATCTTCGCCCTGCTCGGGCCGTCGGGCTGCGGCAAGAGCACGCTGCTGCGCATGCTGGCGGGCTTCGAGACGCCCACCTCGGGCCGCATCGTGCTCGACGGGCAGGACCTGGCCGAGGTGCCGTCCTACAAGTGCCCGATCAACATGATGTTCCAGAGCTACGCGCTGTTCCCGCACCTCACGGTGTGGGACAACATCGCGTTCGGCCTGCGCCGCGAGGGCGTGCGCAAACCCGAGCTCGACGAACGCGTCGATGCCATGCTCAAGCTGGTGCAGCTGGGCAAGTTCGCCAAGCGCAAGCCGCACCAGCTGTCGGGCGGTCAGCAGCAGCGGGTGGCGCTGGCGCGCAGCCTGGCCAAGCGGCCGCAGCTGCTGCTGCTCGACGAACCACTGGGCGCCCTTGACAAGAAGCTGCGCGAGCAGACCCAGATCGAGCTGGTCAACATCATCGAACAGGTGGGCGTCACCTGCGTGATGGTCACCCACGATCAGGAAGAGGCCATGACCATGGCGTCGCGCGTGGCGGTCATGAGCGAGGGCCGGTTCCTGCAGGTCGGCGCACCCACCGACATGTACGAGACGCCGGCCACGCGCTTCGTGGCCGACTTCATCGGCAACGTGAACCTGATGGACGGCACGCTCGCCATCGATGCCGAAGACCATTGCGAGATCGACTGCACTGATGTGCGCCACTACCTCGCGCACGGCATCACCGGCACGCAGGGCATGCCGGTCACGGTGGCCCTGCGCCCCGAGAAGATCCGCCTGTCGCGAGCGGCGCCGGCCGACACCCGCGTCAACGCGGTGCGCGCCACGGTGCGCGAGATGAGCTATTTCGGTAGCTTCACGGTGTTCCACCTCACGCTGCCCGGCGGCGGCTCGCTCAAGGTGAGCCAGGCCAACGTGGACCGCCACCCCACCGAGCGCCTTTCCTGGGGCGATGAGTGCTGGGCCCACTGGGACGGCTGGGCCCAGGTGGTGCTGACCCAATGAAGCGCATCGCAGCCCTCCTGCGCGGGCGCACGGCCGTCATCGGCCTGCCCTACCTGTGGCTGCTCGCCTTCTTCCTGGCGCCGTTCCTGGTGCTGGTGAACATCAGCGTGTCCGAGATGGGCATCGTGCGGCCGAACGACCTGGTGGCTGTCAAGGAAGGCGTGGTCACGCTGAGCCTGAAGTTCTCCAACTACGTGTTCCTGGCCGCCGACGCGGTGTACTACAAGTCCTATCTGGCCAGCCTGAAGTACGCCGCCTGGACCACGCTGCTGTGCCTGTTCATCGGCTACCCCTTCGCCTACTTCATGGCCCGGGCCCGGCGCTCGCTGCAGCCCGCCCTGCTGATGGCCGTGATGCTGCCTTTCTGGACCTCCTTCCTCCTGCGCGTGTATGCCTGGAAAGGCCTGCTCACCACCGACGGATGGGTGTCCAACGTGATCGTCGGCCTGGGGCTGGACCAGCTGCTGCTGGCGGCCGGGCTGATCTCCACGCCGGGCAAGCTCATGAACACGCCGTTCTCTCTGGTGCTGGGCATGACCTACACCTACCTGCCGTTCATGATCCTGCCGCTTTACGGCAACCTGTCCAAGATGGACGTGCGCCTGCTCGAGGCCGCGCGCGACCTCGGCGCGTCGCCCTGGGTCGCCTTCTGGACAGTGACCGTGCCCCTGTCCAAGGCCGGCATCATCGCCGGCTCGATGCTGGTGTTCATTCCCTGCGTGGGCGAATACGTCATCCCCGAACTGCTCGGCGGCCCCGAAACCCTGATGACCGGCAGCGTCGTCTGGACCGAGTTCTTCTCCAACAACGACTGGCCGCTGGCGTCGTCCCTCGCGGTGTCGATGATCCTGCTCATCCTGGTGCCGCTGGCGATCTTCAACAAGTACCAGGCCGAGGCCCAGGAGACGCGGCGATGAAGTCCGGCGCGTGGTTCGGTCGCGCCTGGCTCGCCGCCGGGTTCGTGTTCCTGTACCTGCCGATCGTGGCGCTGGTGCTGTTCTCGTTCAACGACTCGCAGCTGCCCAACGTGTGGCGCGGCTTCACGCTCAAGTGGTATGCCGCGCTGCTCGAGGACCGCGAGATCCTCCAGGGCTTCTGGATCAGCCTGAAGATCGCGTTCTTCACCGCCTGCGGCTCGGTGGTGCTGGGCACGCTGGCGGCGTTCGCGCTCGTCAAGTACCGGCGCTTCTCCGGCCGCACGCTGTTCTCCGGCATGGTCAATGCGCCGCTGGTGATGCCCGAGGTGGTGGTCGGCCTGTCGCTGCTGCTGATGCTGGTGAGCGTGCAGAACGCGATCGGCATCCCCGAGAAAGGCGCGCTGACCATCTGGATCGGCCATCTGCTGCTGGGCATGGCCTATGCCACGGTGGTGGTCCAGGCGCGCCTGCAGGACCTGAACCCCCAGCTCGAGGAAGCCGCGCTCGATCTCGGCGCGCGGCCGCACCAGGTGTTCTGGCTGGTCACCTTGCCCATGATCGGGCAGTCCCTGGCCTCGGCCTGGCTGCTCACGTTCACCATTTCGCTCGACGACGTCGTGCTGTCGGCTTTCCTCACCGGCCCCGGTGCCACGACGCTGCCGCTGGTGATCTTCTCGCGCGCCAAGCTCGGCCTGAACCCCACCGTGAACGCGGTGGCCACGGTCACGGTGGTGATCGTCGCCATCGGCGTCATCGCGGCGTCTTACCTCATCGCCAATGCCGAGCGCCGTCGCCAGCGCGAGATGGCAGCCGCGTTCCGCAACTGACGTCCTGCCCTACACCACGCCCTCCCCCTTTCCACTCCAGTCACGAGGACACACCCCATGTACAAGAGCACCCTCCGACTCACCGCCCTGGCAGCGGCCCTGACCTGCGCGTTTCCTGCCATGGCGCAGACCAATGCCGAGGTGCTCGGCGAGCTGAAGGCGCTGCGCGACCGCGTGGCCGATCTCGAACGCAAGCTCCAGGCCGCCGAGGCCGCCAAGCCGAAGGACGGGCAATGGGGCATGACCCCCGACCAGGTGCGCGAGCTCAACCGCGTCACCGTCAAGACCGAGGCCATGGAAGACTCGCGCGATGCGCAGGGCATGAAGAACCTGACCATCAGCGGCTATGCCGACCCAACCTACATCTACAACCGGCGCCAGAACCGCGGCGGCTTCCAGTTCCTGAACAGCGTGGCCGACGACGGCTACAACTACGACAACTCCTACTTCGGCACGGTGGCCCTCGACTTCCAGAAGGAAACCGACTCCGGCACGCGCTACCGCCTGACGCTGGTGCCCAACCGCGGCACCGACTCCGTCATCGGAAACGGGGGCATCGTCCACGAGGCCACGATCTCCGTGCCGATGTCCGACCTGCAGACCCGCTTCATCGCCGGCCACATGCCCGACTGGAGCGGCTACGAGTACCTGCAGCCCACGCTCAACAAGCTGATCACGCACAACCTGCTGTTCGACTTCACGCTGCCCACGTCCTATACGGGCGCCGGCGTGGACATCACCAGCGGCAAGTGGTGGTACCGCGCCATGATCGCCAACATGAACGCGTCGAAGAATGCGGCCGGCGAAAAGGCGCCGGTGCTGGCCTACCGGGTCGACTACTCGCGCGGCGAGTTCCAGGGCTTCGGTTTCGCGGGCGTCCACGGCAAGGCGGCCAACTTCACCGAGAACGTCATCGACATCGGCACCGGTGAAGTCATCGGCCAGCCCAATTCGCGCCTCGACCTGTTCGAGTTCGACGCCTATTTCATTCGTGGCGACGTCACCGTGCAGGGCCAGCTGAGCCTGGGCCAGCAGAAGAAGGCGTCCATCACCCCGGCGGCCGACGGGTCGCTGCGCGACTCGCGCTGGTGGGGCCTGTCCGCGCTGGCGGCCTACAAGTTCGACCCGCGGCTCGAAGGCATCGTGCGCATGGACTACCTGAACAACAAGAAGAACGGCGGCGGCCTGCTCGGCTACACCTCCGCCGACGACCGCAACGGCATCGGCCCGGACATCAACGGCGACCTGAACAAGGGGGCCACGCGCAGCGCCCTGTCGCTGGGCATGTCGTACGCGATCAACATGGAGACCACCTTCAAGGCGGAATACCGCATCGACCGCGCCAACCTGCCCGTGTTCTACGACGTCAAGAGCGGCGGCTACCGCAAGAGCAACCAGGTCTTCGGCACGTCCGTGGTCGTGGCCTTCTGACGCCATGGCCGCCGTCGACTGGCATGCGCGGGCGCGCGAGGCGTCCTTCGACGGCCGCGCCCTGATCGACGGCCAGCGCGTGCCGGCGGTGGCCGGCGAGACCTTCCTCAAGGCCTCGCCGATCGACGGTCGCGCGCTCGGGCCGGTGGCCCGCAGTCGCGAGGCCGACGTCGACGCGGCCGTGCGTTCGGCGCGCGCAGCCTTTGCCGACGGCCGCTGGGCCGGCAAGGCGCCTGCCGCCCGCAAGCGCATCCTGCAGCGCTTTTCCGAACGCATCCTCGCCGCCAAGGACGAGCTCGCGCTGCTCGAGACGCTGGACATGGGCAAGCCCATCCAGTACTCGCTGGCGGTGGACGTGCCCTCCACCGCACGCACGATCGCCTGGTATGCCGAGGCGATCGACAAGGTCTACGACGAGATCGCGCCGACGCCGGCGTCGGCGCTGGCGCTGATCACCCGCGAGCCGATGGGCGTCATCGGCTGCATCGTGCCCTGGAACTATCCGATGATCATGGCCGCCTGGAAGCTCGGGCCGGCCCTGGCCACGGGCAACTCGGTGGTGCTCAAGCCGAGCGAGAAGTCGCCCTTCACGGCCCTTCGCCTGGCCGAGCTGGCCATCGAGGCCGGCATACCACCGGGTGTGTTCAACGTGGTGCCAGGCTACGGCCACGAAGCCGGCGAGGCGCTGGCGCTGCACATGGACGTCGACGCCATCGGCTTCACGGGCAGCACGGGCGTGGGCCGGCGCATGCTCGACTACGCGGGCCGCAGCAACCTCAAGCGGGTCTACAACGAGCTGGGCGGCAAGAGCGCCTTCGTGGTGTTCGACGACTTCGCCAACGTGGAACGCGCAGCGCGCACCGCGGCGGCCAGCCTGTTCTTCAACCAGGGCGAAAGCTGCAATGCGCCGTCGCGCGTGCTGGTGCACGAAAGCATCGCCGACCGCTTCGTCGACATCGTTGCCGCCGAGGCGCCCAAGTACGCCGCGGCCGACCCGCTGGACGCCGGCACCGAGATGGGCGCGCTGGTCGACGAGACCCAGCTTCGCACCGTGCTGGGCTACATCGACGCCGGCCGCGCCGAGGGGGCGCGCACCGTGGCCGGTGGCACGCGGGCGCGCGAGGCCAGCGGCGGCTTCTACGTGGAGCCCACGGTGTTCGACCGGGTCGACAACGGCATGACCATCGCCCGCGAGGAGATCTTCGGCCCGGTGATGAGCATCATCCGCTTCAAGGACGAGGCCCAGGCCGTGGCGATGGCCAATGCGTCGAGCTACGGCCTGCAGGCCAGCGTCTGGAGCGACAACATCAACCGGGCCCACCGCGTGGCCCGCGCGCTGCGCGCCGGCACGGTGCACGTGAACCAGTACGACGAGGACGACATCACGGTGCCCTTCGGCGGCTACAAGCAAAGCGGCAACGGCCGCGACAAGAGCCTGCACGCGCTGGACAAGTACACCGAGCTCAAGACCACCTGGCTGCGCATCGACGCGGCCTGAACCCCCTGAGAAAGGAGTGGCCATGAACCACTCGAAGAACGAACAGCTGATGGCCCGCAAGGCCGCGGCCACGCCGCGCGGCGTGGGCGTGATGGGCACCTTCTTCGCCGACTGCGCCAAGGGCGCCGAGCTGTGGGACGTGCAGGGCCAGCGCTACATCGACTTCGCCGGCGGCATCGCCGTGATGAACGTCGGCCACGGCCACCCCAAGGTGCTCGCCGCCGTGCAGGCCCAGCTCGAGCGCTTCACCCATACCTGCTACCAGGTGGTGCCCTACGAGGGCTACATCGCGCTGGCCGAGAAGCTCAACCAGATCACCCCCGGCAGCCACGCCAAGAAGACCGCGCTGTTCTCCACCGGCGCCGAGGCGGTGGAAAACGCCATCAAGATCGCCCGCGCCCACACCCGACGCAGCGGCGTCATCGCCTTCGGCGGCGCCTTCCATGGCCGCTCGATGTTCGCGGTGGCGCTGACCGGCAAGGTGCAGCCCTACAAGGCCGGCTTCGGTCCGTTCCCGCCCGAGATCTATCACGCGCCCTACCCCTGCCACTGTGCCAGCCTGGCCGACGTGAAGAAGGCCGTGCAGCACCTGTTCAAGGCCGACATCGAGCCGTCGCGCGTGGCGGCCATCATCTTCGAGCCGGTGCAGGGCGAAGGCGGGTTCAACGTGATCCAGCCGGACGCGGTGCGCTGGCTGCGCGACCTGTGCGACGAACACGGCATCCTGATGATCGCCGACGAGGTGCAGACCGGCTTCGGCCGCACCGGCCGCATGTTCGCGATGGAGCACTTCGGCGTCGTGCCCGACCTGATGACCAGCGCCAAGAGCCTGGCCGCGGGCCTGCCGCTGTCGGCCGTCACCGGCCGCGCCGAGATCATGGACGCGCCCGCCCCCGGCGGCCTGGGCGGCACGTATGCCGGCAACCCGCTGGCCATCGCGGCGGCCCACGCGGTGATCGAAGTCATGACCGAAGAGAAGCTGCCCGAGCGCGGCGCGCGGCTGGGCGAGCAGCTCAAGGGCGTGATCGAGGGCCTGCGCCCGCGTGTGCCCGCCATCGCCGACGTGCGCGGCCTGGGCGCGATGGTGGCGGTGGAGTTCGCCGCCGCCGATGGCAGCCCGGACGCCGATTTCACCCGGCGCGTGCAGGCCGAGGCGCTCAAGCGCCACCTCATCCTGCTCACCTGCGGCGTCAACGCCAACGTGGTGCGCTTCCTGTTCCCGCTGACCACGCCGCAGCCGGTGTTCGACGAGGCGATGGGCGTCCTGACGCAGTCGCTGCTGGCGGCGGCCGGGCCATGAAGGCGCTGCGCGAGCAACTCGCCGCGCAAGGCGTGCACAGCCTGCTGGTGCAGTTCACCGACCTGCACGGCGTGGCGCGTGGCAAGCTGGTGCCGCTGGCGCACCTGGACGCCGTGCTGACCAGCGGCGCGGGCTTCTCCGGGCCGTCGATCTGGGGCACCGGCCTGGCGCGCACGGGCGAGCGGTCCGAGTACTACGCGCGCGGCATCGCCAGCACCGCTCAGGCCCTGCCCTGGATGCCGGGCGTGGCGCGCATCGTCGGCGAAGGCTACGTCGCCGGCCAACCCTTTGACGCCTGCCCGCGCCAGGTGCTGGCGCGCCAGTCCGCGCGCCTGGCGGAAAAGCACTGGACCCTGCAGGTGGGCATCGAGCCCGAGTTCTTCCTGCTGCGGCGCGACGGCGCCCACTGGCGCGCGTGCGACCCGCAGGACAGGCTCGCCCGGCCCAGCTACGACCTCAAGAGCCTGGGCCGGCAGGCGGGCTTCCTGGCCCAGCTCGGCGACGCGCTGCAGCGCTGCGGCCTGGACGTGCTGCAACTCGACCACGAAGACGCGCACGGCCAGTACGAGGTGAACTTCGCCCACGCCGACGCCCTGACCAGCGCCGACCGCCTGATGCTGTTCAAGCTGGCCGGCCACGCGCTGGCCGAGGCGCACGGACACGCGTTCTCGATGATGGCCAAGCCCTTCGGCGATCAGCCGGGCAGCGGCATGCACGTGCACGCCAGCCTGTGGGAAGGCCGCGGCGACAACGCGCGCAACGTGTTCGCGCCTCACCACGCCGACGGTTCGCTGGACACCGGCACCCTGCTGTCGCCGATCGGCCGCCAGTTCGTCGGCGGCGTGCTGGCGCATGCGGCGGCCCTCACCGCGCTGGCGGCGCCCACGGTCAATTCCTACAAGCGGCTCACGGTGGGCGAGTCGATCACCGGCACCACCTGGGCACCTGCCTACGTGGCGCATGGGTTCAACAACCGCACGGCGCTGGTGCGCACCCTGCATTCGCGCTTCGAGTGGCGCGCGCCCGACGCGTCGGCCAATCCGTACCTCATGCTCGCCGGCCTGGTGGCCGCCGGGCTGGACGGCATCGAGCGCGGCCTGGACCCCGGCCCCGGCTGCGACGAGGACCTGTTCGCACTGACGCTGGCCCAGGTGCGCGAAAGCAGCATCGCGCTGCTGCCGCAGAGCCTGCCCGAGGCGCTGGACGCGCTGGAGGCCGACGCCGTGGTGGCCGGCGCGCTCGGCCCGACGCTGCTGCGCGAGTTCTGCGCCCTCAAGCGCGACGAGGCCCTGGCCTATGCGCGGCACGTGAGCGACTGGGAACTCGAGCGCTACGCGACCGCGTTCTGACGTTGCCGCGCGCGCCCGCACCGCCCCTGGCGGCTTACGTCAGCCTGGCCGCCAGCATGGCGCTGGTGGGCAGCTACGTGGGCCTGTCCAAACTGCTTGTCGCGGCGCTGCCGGTGTTCCTCCTGGCGTGGCTGCGCTTCGGCATCGCGGCCGTGGCCATGGCGCACTGGGTGCGGCCCGAGCCGGGCGCCACGCCGCTGTCGCGCCACGACCGCGGGCTGGTGTTCCTGGAAAGCTTCCTCGGCAACTTCCTGTTCTCGATCTGCATGCTGTTTGGCGTGGCCGCCACGTCGGCGCTGGCCGCGGGCGTGGTCATGGCCGCCATTCCGGCCGCGGTGGCGCTGCTGTCGCGCGTCTTCCTCGGTGAGCGCATCCGGCCCCGCGTGGCGCTGGCCATCGCCTTCGCGGCGGCGGGCATCGCCTGGCTGGCGCTGGCGCGGCACGGCAGCAGCGGCACGCCGGCCCCGTGGTGGGGCTATGCGCTGCTGGTGGGCGCGGTGTTCTGCGAGGCCAGCTACGTGGTGATCGGCAAGCGCCTCACCGGCCAGCTTTCCGCACGTCGCATCAGCGCCCTCATCAACCTGTGGGGCCTGCTGCTGGTGACGCCGCTGGGCCTGTGGCAGGCGCTGTCGTTCGATTTCGGCGCGGTGTCGCCCGGGCTGTGGGGGCTGCTGGTGTTCTATGCGCTGGCGGCCAGCGTGTGGAGCGTGTGGCTGTGGATGCGCGGCCTCGTCCACGTGCCGGCGTCCCAGGCCGGCGTGTTCACCGTGATGCTGCCGCTGGCCGCGGCCGCGGTGGGCGTGCTGTTCCTGGGCGAGACCTTCGGCAGTGCGCACGGGGTGGCGCTGGCGCTGGCGCTGGCCGGGCTGCTGCTGGCCACCTGGCCCGAGCGCGGCGCGGCTGCGGCCTAGTCGCCCTGGGTTCCCATGGCGGCCTCGGCGCCCTGCAGGCGTGCCGCCCGGGCGCGCTGCGCCACGTCGCGGGCGGGCAGCGCCTTCAGCCGATGGTCGCTCCACACCTGGCGCCAGCGGCGGGCACCCGGCAGGCCGTTCCACAGGCCCATCATGTGCCGCGCCACGCTGTGCCACGGTGTGCCGCGCGCGGCATGCTCGCGTTCCATGTAGGCCACCATCGCTTCTTCCACGGCGTCACGCTCGGGCGGCGGCCCGTCGGCGCCCAGGAATCCGGCGTCCCAGCCTGCCATCGACCAAGGGTGGTGATAGGCCTCGCGGCCGACCATCACGCCGTCCACCTGCGCTAGCTGGTCCGCGATCTGCGGCGCGCTGGCGATGCCGCCGTTGACCACGATCGTCAGCGCCGGGAACTCGGCCTTGAGGCGGTGCGCGAACTCGTAGCGCAAGGGCGGCACCTCGCGGTTTTCCTTCGGCGACAGGCCTTCGAGCCAGGCGTTGCGGGCATGCACCGCGAACACCGTGCAGCCGGCCTCGGCCACGCAGCCGACGAAGTCGCGCAAGAAGTCGTAGCTTTCCACGCGGTCGATGCCGATGCGGTGCTTCACGGTCACCGGCAAGGCGCCCGCCACGGCGTCGCGCATCGCCGCCACGCAGTCGCGCACCAGCGCCGGCTCGGCCATCAGGCAGGCGCCGAACGCGCCGCGCTGCACGCGTGCGCTCGGGCAGCCGCAGTTGAGGTTGACCTCGTCATAGCCCCAGCGCTGCGCCAGGCGCGCGCAGGCGGCCAGGTCGTCGGGCTCGCTGCCGCCGAGCTGCAACGCCAGCGGATGCTCCGCCGCGTCGAAGTCCAGATGGCGCGACACGTCGCCATGCAGCAGCGCGCCGGTGGTGACCATCTCGGTGTACAGCCGCGTGCGGCGCGTGATCAGGCGATGGAAGTAGCGGCAATGCCGGTCGGTCCAGTCCATCATCGGCGCGACGGACAGGCGCCAGGGGTTCGGGGTCGTCTGGGGCACGGCGGGATTGTCGCCGCGTGCAGGGCCGGCCCTAGGCCGGCGGTGGCGTCGCCGGGCGCGCCACCGGCGGCACCATCGCGTCGGCGAGGCGGCCCCACAGCGCCGGCGGCAGGTCGTGCCCCATGCCGTCGATCACCTCCAGCGTCGACCCCGCGATCGATGCGTGCAGGTCATGGGCGGAGGCCACCGGCACCAGCGGGTCGGCGCCCCCGTGCACGATGTGCGTGGGCGCGCCGATGCGGCGCAGCAGCGGCGTGCGGTCGCCGTCGGCCACGATCGCGACGAGCTGGCGTGCGACGCCCGCGGGCCGGTAGGCACGCCGCACGGAGTCGCGCAGCCGCTGGCGCAGCGCGTCGCGCTCGGGGCCTGGCTGCGGCGGGTAGGCCGGGCTGCCGATCAGCGTGAACACCCGCTCGAGGCGGTCGACCAGCGCGTCCTCGTCGTGGGTCGGAATGCGGCGGCCGTCCAGCAGCCCCATGCGCACGCGCGCCGACGCCTGCGGCAGGTGGCGCGCGCCGCTGGTGGTCATCAGCAGCGTCAGGCGCGCCACACGCTGCGGGTGAGTGGCCGCCAGGTGCTGCGCGATCATGCCGCCCATCGACGCACCCACCACGTCTGCCTGCCCGATGCGCAGCGCGTCGAGCACGCCCACGGCGTCGGCGGCCATGTCGGCCACGGTGTAGGGCGCCTGCACCGGCAGGTGCATCAGGTAGCGCGCGGTGGCCCACAGCAGGTTGGGCACGCCCTGCGCGTCGAAGCCCTGCGACAGGCCGGCGTCACGGTTGTCGATGCGCACCACGCGGCGTCCGCGCGCCACCAACCGGTCCACCAGCGGCTGCGGCCACGACGTGAGCTGCATGCCCAGGCCCATCAGCATCAGCACCGGCGGGCCGCCGGGCGACGACGGCGGGCCCTGGTCGTCCACCTCGATGTGCAGGCCGTTGGCCTGGATCTGCATCCGCCCTCGCCTACGGAGGCTGGGCGGCCGCGAACGGCGCCATGCCCGTGGTGCGGTAGAACCAGCGCCGCGCGCCGGCCGCGTCGAAGCGCTTCCAGCGCGCCGGGTCCTGGCGCAGGCGGTCGGCGATGGCGTACAGCGCCAGCGGGTTCATGCCCATCCCGATGTGGCTGGCATGCACCTCGATGTTCTCGGCCTTCGGCGACTCGTCGTTGAGGCTGCACTGCCAGGCCACGACGCCGTCGGTGCGCGAGTAGATCGACGTGGTGGGCACGGGCGGGTTGCCGCGGATCTGCTCGATCAGCTCGGCGTCGTGCACGTCCTGTCCGCTCACCCACTGGTAGAAGCGCCAGGCGTTGGTGGCGCGCGGGTGGCCGGTGAACGGAGAGCCCAGCGTGATGACGCAGCGCGCGAGCTGCGGGAACTCCTTGGCCATCTCGCGCGCGTAGACGCCGCCCAGGCTCCAGCCGATCAGGCTGACCTTGTCGTCGTGGCGCGCGGCGATGCGCTGCAGGTGTTCGCGCACGGCTTCGAGCACGCCGCGGCGCGGGCCGAAGTTGAAGCCCTGCTTCCAGGGGTAGGCGCTGTACCCCAGGTCCTGCAGGAACCCGCGCAGCGGCGCGGTGGTCAGGTCGGTGGCACCCAGGCCGGGGTACACGATCACCGGGTGGCCGTCGCCTCGCGGCAGGCGGCGCAGCCAGGGCATCGCGGCCACCATGGCCGCGGCCTCCCAGGGCGCGCGGCCTTCCAGCAACACCAGCAACGGGTGCGGCGCCTTGAGGTCGGCCTCGTGGAACAGGGGCGGCGGGGCGGCAGGCGCGCGGGCGGGGCGTCGCGATTTCATCGGAGCCATCGTATCGGTTGCAGGAGGCGCCGCCCTGGGGCGTTTGCCCTAGCGGCGGCGCTGACGCGCAGGCGACACCTCGGCGTCGTCGTCGGGGTCGGTCTTCATCAAGCGCAGGGTGTCAAGCGCCTGCGCCAGGCCGTCGGCCACACGGCGCACGTCGGGCATGGCCTGGGCGTCAGCCATCAGGCCGAAGTCGAGATGCTGGTCGTAGCTCTGCACCGTGACGTTGAGCGCCATGCCATGCGTGACGATGGAACACGGATAGTTGGTCAGCATCCGGGCACCGGCCAGGTACAGCGGCACCGGCGGCCCGGGCACGTTGGAGATGGCCACGTTGGCCACCGCCGGTATCAGGTCGGACCCGCTGGCGCGCCGATACACCGCCGACGCCGCCTCGGTGAGCCACGGCACGCCGAGTGACGGAAAGTCGGTCGGCAGCACGTTCTTGACGCTGGCCAGTGTGGCCTTCATCGCCCGCGTGGCGGCCATCACGTGCGCCAGGCGCCGTGCCGGGTCGGCCACCTGCGTGCCCAGGCTCACCAGCGTCATCGACGCCTGGTTGTCGGCCGTGGTGTCGCCCTTCTCGCGCAGCGACACCGGCACCGCCGCCACCATCGACTTGCGCGGCAGGCCGCCCTGGGCCAGATAGTGCTCGCGCAGCGCTGTGCTCACCAGCCACAGCACCATGTCGTTGAGCGTGGCGCCATGCGCCTTGCCCAGCGCCTTCACTTCGGCCAGCGGCAGGCTCACGGCGGAAAACGCCCTGGCGTCGGTCACCGGCACGTTGAGCGCCATGCGCGGCGCCAGCCCCAGGCTGCCGGCCCGGCGACGGCCGGAGACGAGCGCGCTGCGCGCCACCATCTGCGACGCCGCGCCGCCCAGCGACCCGGCGGCACCCGGCAGGGCCCGCAGCAGATGGGCCACCTGCTGCACCTCGCTCGTCACCGCGCCGGAGATCATCTCCACCAGCGACAGCTTGAAGCGCTTCTGGCGCGTGGACGCCTTGATCTCCGGCGAGCGCGGCTCGGGGCCCAGGTCCAGGATGGCATTGGCCAGCGCCACGGCCGCCTGGCCGTCCACCGCGGCATGGTGCAGCTGCGTGTACATCGCCACGCGGCGCTGTCCCTGCGGGCCGGGCGCGAGCCCCTCGATCACGTGGAACCGCCACAGCGGGCGCGCGCGGTCGAGCAGCTCCACATGCAGGCGGCCCACCAGGGCTTCCAGGGCGGCGCGGTCGCCGTCGACCGCCTTGCCGCGGCCCGCCCGGCGCGCCGGCAGCCGGTGTTCGACAACGTGCTGCCTCAGGTTCGGTTCGGCGTCGACCCACACCGGGTTGGTGATGTTCAAGGGCATCATCCACAGCCGCCGGCGCAGGGGTGGCGTGAGGGGCAGGCGCTCGGCCAGATGCGTGCGCAGCCGGTTGGCGAAGCGGCCCCGGAACCCCTTGGGCAACTCGAAGAGATGCAGCGCTCCCACGTGCATCGGCATCTCGGGCGACTCG
>WBZX01001058.1_pt1 | contig 22036 bp, 22 predicted proteins | sample 5204211 | NCBI WGS metagenome assembly WBZX01 (sample SAMN12344362, study PRJNA552823) | activated sludge metagenome | biome: Activated sludge suspended growth; feature: Nitrification reactor; material: Wastewater; isolation source: activated sludge from nitrification reactor of wastewater... | reverse complement strand
TGTGTAACGATATTTCAGTACCTGTCGATCAATCTGGGAACCATTGCCCAACGGTGTCGAGCCGGGCGTTTCTGGTCGCGATCAGGGCTGCCGGACCGCCCCGGCGTAAGCGAAGTCGCGGATGTCGACGAGGTACACCGCGTCGCGTCGGACGTTGGCGACGATCGGAGCTTGAAGGACGGCAAGACACGTGCCGCCGCGATGTCGCACCGACGGGTACCGGACCCCACCGCGCTGTTCGGCGCGGAGTTGTGCCCCGAGCGCTTGGCCGGCGGCATACGAATCGGGATCGAGGCAGGCACGCGTCTGGCGTGTGTCGTCGTCGAGCAGCGCGACGTCCTGGGCGTGGACGTCGGCGAGGAACAAGCGGTAGGGGATCGCCGGTTCGTCGGGCTGATCGGTTTCGCGGAGGTGGGCGATCCGGTGGTACGCGACCTCGGCGAGGCACGTCTCGACGTCGAGGGCGCAGTACCAAACGCCTTTGGGGCCGGGTGGATGAAATCGAGCCCCTTGGCCGCCGTACGCGAACGCACCGTTGACGATCTTGCTGTAGGGAACGCCGAAGACCAGATCGGCTCGCCCCAGCCCGGCGGGATGGCGGTCCTCCTGTGCGAGCAGCCGGCTGTTCGTCGCCGCTGCGAGGCGGATGAGGTCGTCGAGCTCGGCGTCGGTGTCGGCGAGGTCGGCCAAGGTGTGTTCGGCGTCCTGCGCGTACTGGCCGGGGATGAGCCGGCAGGTGTCGTTCTCCGCGACCGTGCCGAACCTGGGCCAACGGCTCACAGGCCGCCGCGTCGCCCGTCGAGGAGTGACCGCACCTCCAGCATCGCCGGAATGCCGCCCGCCAACAGTGCTTGGAGCGGGGAGCGGCCGCCGAAGAGGGCGTTGCTGTTGGGGCGGCGAGGCCAGTCGTCGGCCAGGGCGCCCGGATGCAGGACGTGCAACGCCGTGTAGATGCCGAGGAGAAACGACACCCGGGTGAGCTGGTCGGTCGTCATCGCCGACGGAGCGCGGTGTTGCCAGGAATGCCAGCTGCTCTCGGACAGTCCGCCGAGGAGCTGGCACGTCTCGGTGACGGTGAGCTGCCAGCGGTCGGCGAGCCGCGTGATGGCCTTGAGCGCCGCGGGTGTGAGGGACTCCCGGGTGTCGCGCTCGCGCAGATCCGGCCATTCGCCGACCTCGAGCGGGGCGGCCGGCGTTCTCGTGTCGAGCATCGTCATGAGTGTTCCTCTCTGGTTCTGGAGACATAATACTCCGGAAGTGGTGCTTCCGTCCCGGGAGTCGTGATGTGGCCGTTCGTCTCGGAGCGCGCCGGCAGCACCGGGACGTGCCGGGTCGTGCCGGAGTCGCGCGGTCAGTGCTGGCAGCGCGCCCGGTCGGCGGCGCGGCGGGGTTACCCGGTGTTGAAGAGTTGGTCTTGGCCGGCTTGTCGGGCCCGCCACTCGGCGTCCTTGGCCCGGATCCGAGCGAGCCGGGCGGCGAGATCGGCGATCCGGGCGTCGGACCCCGACCGTGCCACCGGCTCCGCCTCGACCGACACGCCGCACGATTCGAGGTCGTTCACCACGATCGGGACCACCGGTTCAGGTGTCGCCTCCGGCACAGAGTTGGGATGGCGCCGGTCGGTCGGTGGCACCATCGGCCGCCGTCCGCTCCCGGGAACCAGCGCCCACTTCTCGAGGGTCTTCAGATCGTGGTGGTGATCACACAACAGGTCGAGGTTCGCCAACTCGGTGACCTTGACCCGAGCCCAATCGGTGCGATGGTCGAACTCCAACCGCACCGCCCGATCACACCCCTGCGCGGTGCAACAAGCGTCGGCGAACAGCTTGGCGATCATCTGCGCGACGGTCGGTTTGCGACCGAGGTTCACGACGTCGATGACTGCTTCGCCGTTGGTGAGGACCAGTTGCATGATCGATTCGCCCAACAGGCGGCGGAGTTCGGTGACCGACACCGCGATGCCGCCGATCTCACACACCTCGCCATCGCTGACGCTCCCACGGAGCAACGCTGCGAGATCGACCCGGATCAGCGTGAGCCGGGTCAATGGCGCCCGCCGGGCCCGGCCACCCGACCCGGTCGCGCTCGCGGCGGGTTCGGGTGTGCCGGGCTGACCACCGGCGGTGCGGGCGAGGTCGATGAGTGCGTCGAACGCGTAGTTGTCTCGCGACTCCCGGCTGGCCGCGTCACGGTTGGCCCGGAACTTCCGGTCGACCTCACGCTGCAGGAGCGCTTCGAGTTCTTTCAACACATCGACCGGACCCGTGGCGTGGAGGTTGCCGGCACCGTTCCCGAACCAGAACCGCAGACCCCGGTCCTTCCGCACCCGTTCCTCACGCTGACGCTTCTCGTCCTCCGTGCGTGCCTCGGCCTTCCGGCGCTCGGCTTCTCGACGGGTCCGCTTCAGCGATTCACGCTGCGCCAGGTCCAACAGATCGTCCTCCGCGCCAGGGTTCGCGGCCGCCGCGTCAGCCACCGCACCCGCTTCCTCGGGTGAGAGTCTCCCGGCACGAACTGCATCCGCGGTCGCCTCCAGATCAGCCAACCGCTCCGACGTCTCCAGATCAGCGCGGGCCCGCCCTGGTGTCGTGCCTTGCTGGGCCGCCAGCCAGTCCGCCGCGGACGCATATCGCTGGCGTTCCCACTCCCGCGCCTCCGCCGCTCGGGCGGTCATCAACACCCGACCCGACTCGGCCACCCGTTGCACCTCAGCGAACGCCGCCCATACCTCCGGAGCGAACGGCAACGGCACACCCTTCGGTTCCAACCCCGACACCAACCCACGCAAGGTCGACCCAACGGCGATGATGTCGGCCGCGAGTTGACTCTTCGACCCTCCGCCGGAGTGCGAACTGGTGTTCGTAGCCATGGGTTCATTCAAGCACGGACCCCTGACACTCAGATCAGGATGGGTCGAATCCGGGAAGCAATGCGAGTGCTCGGCGCGGCGTTCAGGCCGTCGTCGACCGAGGGCTCAACTCAGTCGACGGTCACCGGAGGTAGTCGCTCATGTCGAGGCCGGCGCGTTCGCACAGGGCGGAGTCGTCACGGCACGGACCCGGTTGTCGCTCACGATCCAAGGCGCGATGCTGGGCGCGACCACCGGTGCGGGCATCGGGGCCATCGTCGGCTGTCTCGCGACGGCAGTGGTCGGGTGCATCCCTGGTGCGGTCGGCGGTGCCGGCCAAGGGGTTGGCATAGGTGGCGTCGTCGGTGCGGGTGGATGGTTCATACTGAGCTTCTTCGTCGGAGAGAAGGCCGGATGACATGATCGCCCTGTTGCTCTTCGTCGCCGGGTCGGGCGTCGGCGCTGTGTGGACGTACACGATGTTCGTCCAGTCCCCGACGTCCCGGTTCGTTCGTCGCGCGCGGTGGGCGCTGGCGTTCTGCTGGAGTGGTCCGGCGGTACTCAATGTCCTTGACGAGCACCGGGTCGGCGTGGTGATCCCGATCTACGCAGTGACCGCCGCCGCGTGGCTCCTCGTGTCGATGGCTGCGATCGCGAACGGTCGGGCCGCCTGGGCCGCGGCATCTCTGTCGGCCGAGACGAGGGATCGCGTGCAGTAGGCCGCGATCCGCCGGCCGGTCACTCCGGCGATCAGTTCTCTCGCGAACGCGCCTGCGGGTGCTGACGGGACCCCGTCGCATCCGTGCGTGACGTGGCGTCCAAGGGGGACTGCAGCGCGGCAAGGTGACAACTTGATCTGTGGGTGGGGTCGCCGGGCGCACACGCGGCCCGGCGCCGGTCGGACTCACCCGCCCTCGATCAAGCGAAACGGCAGGCCGGCGTCCCGCTGGGTCTGGAGTTGACCCAGCTATTCTTTTCGAGGCGATCGGCAGTTGAATTCAGCCCGCGATCATCGCGGTCGCCGGCTGAGCGAACGACCTGGTAGCTAGGGCACTGGGCTCAACATTCCAGGTCTCCGGCTTCGACCACCGTGCCCGTGTTGTCGATGAGCATCGGATACTCGGGCAAGGGCGAGACTGCGTTGGTCGATCTGCCGCTGGGGTTCTTGTCTCCCCTGGACAGTTTCAGTCTCACCTCGAACGTGCTCGGCCGCGCCGGCGTCGTGATCGTCGAATCCAGCTCCGACGGCAACGCGACGAGCGACACGTCTGCTTCGGTCTTCAGCACCTCGAGATCGACGGAGGTGCCGTCGCTCGCGCCATCGAGGGTGACGAGCCGGACCACTTCGACATCCAGGTCACAGGCGTGGACCGCGAACGCCGCGTGCTGCTGCCCGTCGGCTTGAACCGCTGTCCAATACATGTCGAAGTCGTACGACTCCTCAGCACATGAGGTCAGCGGAGCAAGGAGCAGGACGACGCCCACCGCCACTCCTGCGATCTGGAATCTTGCGTTCCTAGCCAAAGATCGTGTGTCCTTCCTTGAGCCCCGGCGAGGTACGGTCCTTGCACATTCGAATCGTCCACGCATGCTAGGCGAGGGTCTTGTTGAAGTTTGGTTCGGGGTTCTTCGATGTTGTGAAGTTCGAATGACCATTGATCCAGTTCACCGAACACGAACTGATCTCAAGCGGGAAATATGGGGTCGGTGTCGTGGGGCCATTGTTGGGGGTGCAATGGGACGAATGGAGTGTGACTGGAGGCCCGGGACGATGCATCAGGCACTCTTCCTCAAAGAGCACATTTCGTGGTTCGTCTGGGACACCGTCGATGCGGCCGAGGACTTCGCTCAAAGCCCGAACGAGGTGCTCGCCGTCGAAGGGCCTCGCCGGCGCCTGCGAAGAGAGATCGCACACCTGTCACGTGGTGGTACGCGCTGAGGCGTACAACCACCTCCTGATGATCGGTTCGGGAAGGGAGTTCGTTGGGGCGAACACCAAGTTCAGAGGAAGCAAGGACGGGTCATGCAGCCCAGTTTGATGAGGTCGTGTCGATGAACAAGCGGTCCGTCGCCGGACGGGTCGAGGTTGCCGGAGGGTGCCACCTCGATCAGTCGATCATGTTGTGGAAGGTGACGGTTGGTCGCGCTGACGAACCGACGCCATCCGACACGCTCACGCTGAGCGGGATGGTGGGAACCGCTAGCCGAGGGTCGACGACGCGCCATTACCGCGAGGATTTGAGCGCTCATTGTCGTCTCGGATTCATTGAGGATGCGTCGATCGTCGATCGCGTGCCATTGGTCGCGCTTGCTGAGGGATCACACTTGGTCGTCGTCGCTCAGGTACCGAACCTGGCGGAGGACCTTCAGATCTCTGTGGTGCGCGATGCGTCGTTCGATCCGGAGGACATGGAGGCGTGGCCTCGGGTTGGGTGGGACGACGGCGGCGGGATCGAACTGCAACTCGAGGCACCTGAGCGCGGCGTGGTGTTGGTGGCGCGTTGGATCCCGTCCAGTCGGTAGCTCCCGATGCACCTCGGTCTCGACAGGGGAGAGGGTTGAACACCGAGCCTCCGGCCTTGGTCCTCCCCACGCGGCAGTAGCACCCCTTTCCCGTCACCGCGCCGATCTCACGCACGGTGAGAGCGAGAGGCGGACCGCCGTTCCTGTGCGTTGAGTTGAGGCAATTTCAGCCCGTCCCGGACCGTCCTCCCGAATCCGCGAACGGGATTGTTGTGTCCAGTCGCGCCGTCGAGAGTGACCGTGCTGCTCGCTCGCTGCGGTTTGTGGCACGAACTTGGGAGGGTCAGATGAACGCACGCGGATCGTGTGGACGGCGTGGATCACGCGGCTCTTCTCTACGTCTGTGAAAGGACATCACATGAGATTCAAGCGATCTGTCAGGACCGCCCTGGTTACCGCCGCTGCCCTGGTTGCGGGTGCCTGCGGCCCGGCCCCATCGAACCCCGAACCGCTGCCGTGGAGCCAGTTCACCCTCGGCGCAGGAGTGACCCAGGGAAACGCGCACGCGACTGCCGGAGCCACCTCTGCCGACGGATCGGTGCAGGCCTTCATCTCCGGAGCGAGCAACCTCGTGCCGGGGGACACGAACAACACCGCCGACGTGTTCGTCCGCGCCAATGGCACGACGACACGCATCGCTGAAGGCGTCTCCGGTCCGGTGTTCATCAGCGCGGACGGACGGTTCGTCTCGTTCTCACAGAACGCGCTGGTCTTCGACCGCCAGACGTCGACCCTGATCGACCTGGGCGTGACCGCGGTCGGCGTGGAAGGGACGGCCTGGGTCTCGAGTTCGGGAACCGAAGCGGTGTTCGGCATTGGTGATTCCCTGTTTGGGCCATCCGCAGCGAGCTGCTGGATCCGACCGCTCGATCTCGGCCCTGCGACGTCGTGCAACCCCGACCCGACCGTCGCCACCGGCCTCCTCGCCGCCTCGGCCGACCTCAACAGGATCCTGGTCCAGATCTTCCCGACGAACACTGCGCGCTACCTTGCGCTCGTCGACCGGGCAGCGGGGACCATCACACCGTTGACGGGTATTTCTGCGCCCATCGGCTCGGCGGCGATCTCTCCCAACGGGCGATACATCGCTTGGCCCGAGGTCGCGTCCCTCGTGAACCCGTTCCCTTCGACCGTCTCTGTCTACGACACGCAGACGCTGACCGTGTCGGCGTTCACCCCGCCCGCGGACCCGAATGGCCTCGTGCAACCCATCGCGATCGCGAACGACGGACACACCGTCCTCGCCTGGTCCTATGCCACGAATCTCGTCAGTGGCGACACGAACGCGGTCGTCGACGTCTTCCGCATCGACGTCACGGCTGCGACGGCGGTGCGGGTGTCGCGAACTGAGTCGGGGGCGCAGCTGGCGCATCCGTCGTTCACTGCCCTGCACCCTTCAGCCGTCGATGGGACGTTCACGCGGGTCGCGTTGTGCGCCAGCGAAGCGCTCTCGACGATCGACACGAATGGTCAATCCGACTGCACGCTCGTGCCGATCTGACCGGTGGTGTGCGCCCTCCGCCACAGCGCCGCGGTGGCGGGGGGACACACCGGACAGGCGCTCGGGCTACCGGAGGTAGTCGCCCGTGTCGAGACCGGCGCGTTCGAACAGGGCGGAGAGCCGTGACGGAACGGAGCCGGTCGGCGCGATCTGATCGCGGACCGTGCGCCGGTGGAAGACCTCGGTGATGGTGAACTGCGATGCGTCAGCGCCGGCGATCAGGTCCTCGACAGCGACGACCGATGTGATGCGGGGCCCGTCGGGCCCTCGTTCGGAGTGCACCACGACATCGATGGCTTCGGACACCAGTGTGTTGAGGGCCGACAGCGGGAGTTCGCTGGTGGTGTCGGCGAGCTGACAGATGAACCTCAGGCGAGTCAGTGCTTGGCGCGCCGAGCCGGCGTGGATCGTGGTGTACCCCTTCACGCCCGACGACAGCGTGAGCAGCAGCGGAAGGGCTTCGCGATCACGGACCTCGCCCACGATCGCAACATCAGGAGCCATCCGCAGGAACCCCGACACCAGACGTCGGAGGTCGATGGCCGGGCGGTCGGCGCGTGGCGCCCGCGTCTGCATTGCAGCGACGTTCGCCACGGGGATGTCCATCTCGAACACCTCTTCAGCGGTGACGACGCGGAGTGACGGATCGAGCTCGCCGGCACAGCAGCTCAGCATCGTCGTCTTGCCCGAGCCCGGGGCCCCGGCGAAGACGATCGACGCTCGGGCCCGCACGCAGGCAGCGAGGAAGCGGGCAACGTCCGCCGTCATCATGTTGCGCTCGACGAGTTGGTCGAGCGTGGTGAACGCCACGCCCGTGAACTTGCGGATGTTGACCATCACGTGACCGCCGCGGGCGAGGTCGCCGTGCACGATGTGGAGCCGGGCGCCGGTGTCGAGTTGCGCGTCCTGCAGCCCTTCGGTGGGATCGAGCTTGCGATGTGACGTCGACGAGTCGTCGAGGATCTTCGTGAGGGTGCGGACGACGTGGTCGTCGTCCTCGAACACCTCGTCGTGATAGCCGCCGAGGCCGTGGTGCCGCTTGACGAAGATCTCGCCGGGGCTGTTGATCATGATCTCCCAGACGTCGTCGTCGTCGAGGAGGGGAGTGAGGGGCCCGTACCGGGCGATGTTGCGGAACGCTCGCTCGGCGACGGTGCTGGGATCGACCAAGGCGTGGGGGCGGTTGCCGCGCTTGTGGTCGTCCTGCCAGCGAAGGATCTCGTCGTCGATGAGGTGTCGGAGCTGGGCCTCGCCGTCGGGGCCGCCAAGGTCGAGGGCGATCGCCTTGGCGCGATCCTGAACGGCCCGCTCGATCTGTTCGAGCGGCGATTCGAGTCGGCGGTGGGGCTGCGAGGAGGCGGCGGGCATATCCCACGTTGTGACGGGGAGATCGCCCGCTGTCGAGCCTGTCGGGAGGCATTGCCCAGCGACCCACCGGCTCCCGGGCTCAGCCGCCCAGGAGGCCGAACCCCAGCGCTGCGACCCGGCAGAGCGTGCCAGCGGAGACGACGGCGGCGAGACCCGGCACCGCTCGTCCGAGCCCAGCGAGCATCGCTGCCGGGGCGGGGTTCGCTCCGAATCCGCGGCCGGGGAGGCCAACTCCGTTGCGCAGTCGCGTGGCCACGGGCGGGCGGTGCGGGAGCTGGGACAGCTCGATGGCGATCGCTGTGGCGTGCCGACCCCGGAGGCAGAACACCCCGGGCACTCCGGCGCGTTCGGCGACGACGATCTCGGCCATGTCGATCGAAGCGTCGTGGTCCCACCGTGCCGCGGCGCGGGCGTGGTCGGCGTCGCGGTACTCGACCAGACGGCGTTGACGGCGGATCGACTCGATCTCGGACGGATCAAACGCGAAGGCGCTCGGACCGTTGGGGCCGTCGGTCTCGAACACGATGCGGTCCGGAGCGACGACCACGGCGACCACGCGCTCGCTGCGGGGAGCGGCCGCGGCCACGGCGCGGAGGCTGGTCACGCCGACGAACGCCGCTGTGGCGGCGCCGACCAGCGCAAGTGTCCCCGCCCAGACCGGAAGGGTTGAGGGCAGAAGTGGCGAGATCCACGCCCACCCGAGCAGGACGGGTAACAGCGCCACCCCGACGACGCCGAGCACCCCGAGCGCGCCGGGCGCCGTCTCGGGGCCGTCGACCGCCAGGCGTCGCTCGAAGCCCGACGGTGCGCCTGGGTCGGGGGTCATCGCGAGGGGAGCACGCAGTCGGCGCCGACGTCTACGGCGAGCGGTGCCCCCGGCCCTCCGGCCGACGGGTCGACGGTCACGGCGCACTCGGGCACGTCGCGTGGGCCATAGGGTTCGCCCGCGGCCCAGACGCGCACCGGACCGTCCTCGGCTCGCAGTGTGAGGGCCACGCCGTCGGCGCCGCCGGCCGGGTCGCTCACCACGGTGCCGGATCCGTCGGCGCGGCGCACCCACGTCGATCCGTCGTCGCCCGTGACGCGCACCACCACGTTTGCCTGGTCGTGGGCGAGGGAGTGCAGCGGGATACGCCCGTACTCCTCGGACGTTCCGACCTCGAGACGGTTCGCCACGTCGACGACACCGTCGGGGTCGAGGGCGGCACCGCCCCACGGCCGCCCGACGAGGTCGGCCGCGGTCACCTCGTCGAACCCGGCGATCGAGCTGCCGAGCACGACCACCGTGTTGTCGTCCTCGCGCCACACCAGACGCTCGTTGTCGAGTCGGCCGGCATGGCCTCGCACGCGCACGTCGCGGCCCGACACCGACTCCAGGTCGAGGAAGCGGTCGTCGAAGCCCGTGACCATGTACCGGTCGTCGCCGTTCTGCCAGACCCGGTGAGCGTCGTTCCAGTGGGCGAGGCTGTCGTCGAGCGGCTCGACGTCAACGTACGGATCGCCCGGGGTGAACCGGCCGTTGTGGTAGTCGAGGTGCTCGAAGAGTCCGGCGAGTTCCGACTCCCATTGCGCCGCGGGCCAGGGCGTCGCGGCAGCACCCGGCTGTTCGATCGTCACGGTCCACAGCCGGCCGTCGGCCTCGGCCCACCGGCGCTCACCGGGGCCCTCGAACTGGGGGAAGCGGTAGAGCGTGCGGCCGCCGAGAGTCCGGTCGACGGTGTAGTTGGCGAGCGGTCCGAACGTGGGGAGGAAGCCGTCGGCCTCGGCGATGGTGGCGACGACGTTGTCGGGCCAGTGGTCGCTGCGGAAACGCTGGGGTCGCCCGACGAAGTCGGCGACGGGACTCCGCCATCTGTCGCCGACCGGTTGAGCGATCAGCAGCGGTCCCGAGGGCGTCGTCGTCGCCGTCGTCGTCGCCGCCGTGGAATCTGTGCTCGGTCGATGTGATTCGTCGGTGTTCGAGCAGCCGAGGCAGGAGACGGCAACTGCCATCGCCGTCGCCGCGATCCGGAGAGCGTTCGTCCGCGTCATCTCGTCAGTCTCCCAGGGAGTCGACGGACGTCGACGAGGTCGGCATGGGGAGATCCCCCTTCAGGCCCCGCGCCTGCGGCGGCGGTAGACGTTGAGCGTGACTGCGCCGACGGCGATCGACGCGAGCGCGACGAGTCCCGAGAGCCAACCGGACCCTCCGGTGAACGCGAGCGGTGAGGCGTTGCCGGCGCCCACCGCCGACGGAGTCCCGCCAGATGGCCTGGAGCCCGGGGCGGTTGCCGACGGCTCGGTGGTTGACGTCGAGGTCGAGGGAGTGGCCGTCGTCGTGGTCGTGGCGGTGGGTGGCGCCGTCGTAGTCGTGGGCGGTTCGGTGGTGGTGGAGGTCGTCGTGGTCGTCGGAGGCGGCGGAAGGGCCTCGCTGAAGTCGTTGCCGCTCGCGACGCTGCCGGCGATCACGGTGATGGCGAGTTGGTTGCCCGGTGTCACGACACCGTCGAGATGGCCGGCGGGTTGGGTCTCCACCACGGTGTAGTCACCGGCGGGCAGGTCGGCGAAGGAGTACGTGCCATCCGCAGCCGTGGTCGTGACGGCGACCACCGCACCGTTGTGGTCGAGGAGCGTGAGGGGCACCCCTTCGATCGGTGCGCCGGTGTCATCGAGGAACACGGTTCCGGAGATGGCACCGAGCACCACCGGATCGAGCTGGGGTCCGAACTCCGACGTGGCCGATGCGAGTGTGGCGGTCGAGGTCAGTCGACCACCTGACGCCCACGACGATGCCGGAAGCGAGGGCGGCAGCGACAGCACGCACCCCGAGAACGTGCCACCGGCCGTCGTGGGACAGTCCCCGATGAACGTGCGTCCCTCGGGGTGTGCCACGGCGAGCGCATCGCCGGCCTCGATCTCGCCGCTCTGGTCCGCCGGTGTGTCGTCGCCGGCGAACACCTCGACCGTCGACCCACCGAACACCGCTGATCCGCCGGCCATCCCGACGTGGCCGCCGACGGTCACGGTGTTCGCCGAGGCGGACACGACCGCCGACGTGATGACGGGGTAGTCGACGTCCCGGTTCCCGAACGTCGCGGCGTTCGTCGGAGGAGCGGCGGACAGCAGGCCGTCGTTGGGGGTCACACCACGGGTCCACGTGTAGGGGAACAGGAGCTGGTTACCGCTGCCGTTCCATGTCGCACTGACCGAGGCGAGGTCGATGCCGAGGCCGACGTTGTCGAAGATCGAGTTCCTCGAGATCACGTTGTCGGTCGCGGTGGCCGGCACCGGGGTGTAGGCGCCCACGACGCTGCCCAAGAGCGCGTTGGTGTTGCGCAGCACCGTCACGCCCGGTCCGCCGTTGGCGGCGATGACGTTGCCGGTGATGCGGTTGCCGGCGGTCATGACGACCACGCCGGCGGCTCCGTTGGGTGCAGGGGTGCCGGAGCGGTCGGTGCCGATGAAGTTGTCGGTCAACGACATGTTCCCGGTGCCGTTGAGGGCGATCACGCCCGCTCGGGCGTTGTTCCCCACGACGTTCCCGCTGACGGTCAGGTTGGTGCAGTCCCGGTTGGGAATGCCGCAGCCGTACGCGCCGATCGAGATGCCGTTGCCCGATCCGGCGTTGGTGTTGGTCGAAACGGCGCCGAGCCCGAAGTCGGGTGAGCCCGCGATGCGGGCGGTCGAGTACCAGCCGTTGCCGTCGGCGAGTCCGTTCGTCGTGAGCCCGACGGTGTTGTCGGCCATGTTCGTGTCGTTGGTCAGGGAGCCGGCGTTGATGCCGTTGCTGCCGTTGCCGGACACGACGTTGGCGACGATGTCGGCACTGTGCTGTCCCTCGAGCTGGATGCCGTCGCGGGCGTTGCCGTAGGTGATGCCGGCGAGATCGGTCGCCTCGGCACCCGTCGGACCGACGCCGATGAGGTTGCCGTGGATCCGGACCCCCGACGCGCACCCGGTCGCGGTGTTGCAGTCGATGCCGTCACGATGCTTCGCCCCCGAGATCACGTTGCCGGCGAGTGGGTCGCGGTCGCCGCCGGCATCGAGGCCGCCGATCAGGTAGTCGCCCGACGACGGGATGGGCTGGGGGACCGCCGGTGCCGCGGCCGAGGCCGAGTCGGAGGACACCATCAGGATGTGGTACCCCGCCTTCTTCGTGGTCGGGAAGTTCTGGCCGTTCTGGGCGATGCCGATGAAGTTGCCCTGCATCGTGCCGCCCGCCGCGCTCGAGGTGCTGGTGAGTCCGTTGAAACCCGTCGAGGTCAACGACCCGAACCGCAGCAGGATGCTCAGCTGGTTGTTGTTGTCGGACTCGCCGGCGATCACGTTGCAGTCACCGTCGCAGGTGCCGGCGGTGTGAGACCGACCCCCGACGACGGTGCCGGGTGAGCTCACGTCGAGCGCTGCGGTCGTCACGGGGTTGCCCGTGAGCGACCCGCCGTTCGACGTCACCGAGTCGGTGAGCGTGCCGGCTGCGTTGGTCCCGATGTGGTTGCACCGGATGGTGTCGCCGCCGGCCGCCCCGGTCGTGATCACGTCGCCGGCCCGGAAGAACGACACGGCGAGTCCCTGCACGGTCGACGCGCCGCCGGTCAGGACGAGTCCCGGCATGGCGAGGGCGTTGCCGCGCCCGCGGATCGCCACGAGGAGCTGTCGGGGCGCGCCCGAGTCGCCGCAGGTGGCACCGGGCTGGGACAAGCCGTCGATCACTGTCGGCCGGGTGATCGCGGGCAGCGCACTCAGCACGTTGATGGTCTGCACTCCGGAGCCGGGGATCGCGAACCCGATCTGGTGGGGCGCGGCGGGCGTCGCGGTCGCGTCGGCGTTGGCGGCGATGATGGCGTCGCGTAGCGACCCGGCGCCGCTGTCGGCGGTGGTGGTGACCGTGAAGACCGCTCCGGCCGACACGTCGGGTGCGGTGGCGACCAGCCCTGCGGTCATCACGAGGACAGCGGCGAACGCTCCGGCGATCTGGACGCGCTGCGGGCGGCGGCCGGTCTGGATGATTCGATTGGGCGTCACCTTCACGTGTTCGGTTGGGCCCGGTCGCGAGATGACTCCGAAGCGCAGGAATGGGTCCAGTGCGGGAACATTTGCCCACGAGGCGCCATCGTGCCCACGGCGGGGGCGATGAGCCCGGCCGGTGGGCCTCGGACGGCCTCAGTCGTCGGCTGCGAGCCGCTCGGCGAGTCCGTCGAGGAGGAGGTCGAGGCCGTACGCGAACTCGTCTCCGAAGTCGTACCCCGGGGCGAGCACGTGCGTCTCGGTGAACTCGGCGAGGTGGGGGTACGCTCCGGCGGGGAACTGCGCCATGATGTGCGCCGCCAGCTCGGCGACGTCGGTGGTGTCGTCGATCGGCAGGGTGACCTCCTGCACGGCGAACCCGTAGATGTAGGCGTCGAGCAGCGCGAAGGCGTGTGCGGTCATTGCCACCGAGAACCCGCCGGCCCGCAGGTTGCCGATGACGGCGTCGTGATGGCGCATGGTGGCCGGCCCGGGATTGGTCCTGGAGCTGACGAGAGCGGTCGCCCACCGGTGGCGGACGAACACGGCGCGGGCGGACAGGGCGCGGCGCCGCATGGCGTCGCGCCACGGCTCATCGGGCTCGGGGAGGCCGATCTCGGCGAACACGAGGTCGGTGATCCCGTCGAGGATGGCGTCCTTGTTGGCGACGTGGTGGTAGATCGACATGGGTTGCACCCCGAGCTCGGTGGCGACCGAGCGCATGGTCACCGCAGCGATGCCCGAGCGGTCGGCAATGTCCATCGCGGCGCGGACGACCCGGTCGGTGGTGAGGGGAGGGCGGTCGACGCGCTTGCTCGTCACGAGGTCCAACGTTACCTTACTAAGTACGCCTTACTAAGTACGGCGATCGATCGAGTCCCGGAGGACGCCATGACCGAATCCACCCGAACGATGCGAGCGATCGTCCAGCGCTCCTATGCCACGACCGACGCGTGGCACCTCGGCGAGCTCCCCGTTCCGGTCCCGGGCGACGGCGAGGTCCTGGTCGCCGTCCACGCCGCCGGGCTCGACCGGGGCACCTGGCACCTCATGGTCGGTCTGCCCCGAGCGGCTCGTTTGGCGTTCGGGCTCCGGCGTCCCCGCAACCCGGTGCCGGGCCTCGACCTCGCCGGACGGGTTGTGGCCGTCGGCGCCGGCGTGACGCGGTTCAGGGTGGGAGACGAGGTGCTCGGCATCGGCGCGGGATCGTTCGCCGAGTTCGCCGTCGCCAAGGAGTCCAAGCTCGCCCACAAGCCGGCCGGGGTTCCGTTCGAATCGGCGGCCGTCGTCGCGGTGTCGGGCCTGACGGCGATCCAGGCGCTCGACCTGGGCGGCGTCGACTCGGGCTCGCGGGTGCTGATCACCGGGGCGTCGGGCGGGGTCGGCTCCTACGCCGTGCAGATCGCCGCGGCCCGTGGCGCTCGCGTCGCGGCGGTGTGCAGCACGTCGAAGGTCGAGCTGGTCCGGTCGCTGGGAGCGACCGACGTCATCGACTACTCCGCGCAGGACGTGACCACCACCGACGGGCGGTTCGACGTCGTCCTCGACATCGCCGGCGGTCAGCCGCTGTCCCGGCTCCGACGCCTCATCGACGGGCGGGGCACGCTCGTCGTCGTCGGCGCCGAGGACAACGGCAACCTGATCGGCATGCGCCGCCAACTACTCGCCGTCCTCACGTCGCCCTTCGTTCGCCAGCGCCTCCGCATGATGATCAGCAATGAGAACTCGGCCGATCTCGAACGTCTCGTCGAGCTGATCGAACGCGGCGACCTGACGCCGAGCGTCGGTCACACGGTGCCGCTCGAGCAGGCGGCCGACGCGATGGCGCTCCTCGTGCGGGGCGAGGCTCGGGGCAAGATCGCGATCGCCGTGCAACCGGAATCGGCGTCAGGCGGCCGGGAGTGAAGCTTGGTTCTTCCGGCTGAGTAGCTCCGACGTTGCCCGGGTGACCGGGTCCACGAGATGGCGGGGGAGCGGACCGGCGACGCTGTGCACCAGGTCGAGCCCTCGGCGGTCGGGGAGGAAGACCGTGCTCAGCCGGGGTGTGCTGTCGCCCGAGCGGAGCGCTTCGATCGATCGGGCCAACTCGGCACGCTGCCGGGGTGAGCGCGGTGCCCGCGTCACGACGCGGAGGACCCGTCCGGCGTCGACGCCGACGCCGAGCACGTCGCGTTCGGTGCGGATCAGCGCGTGGATGCCCTTGAGCGAGGCGTCGCCGCAGACGACCACGACATCGGCTCCCACCACGGCGACGCGACTCGGCCCGTTGCGTTCCTCGAGGTCGACCGACCCGGTCTCGGCCTCGCCGTCGAACTCGGGTCGGACGTCGGCGACCACGGCGCGGAACGACGCACGCAGCGACTCCACGGCGGCGTCGAGCGCGCGTGGACGCAGCGCCGTCCAGTCCCGGGAGCGGCGAAGGCCCAAGAGGAGCGAGTAGCCCCGCTCGTCGATGTCGAACAGGAGCCGGCGGACCACGGCACGCGACGGGGTGGTCGAGCGGTGGGCCTCGACCAGCTCCTGGAGCCCGGGCATCACGTCGCGGACGTCGTGATACATCGCGAGGTCGCCGCAGCCGGCGAGGTCGGCGAGCACAACCGATCCGGTGTTGCCCGGGAGGCGGGCGAGCCCTTGGGCGAGCGCCATCGCCACGGTCGAGGTTCCGGCGCCGCCACCGCCGGTGACGGCGACCAGACGACCCCGCCACCGGCTGGCGGCGTCGTCGGCGGCAAGGTCGGAGGGCACGGCGTTGGTCGCCGAGCGAATCGCCTGGGCGTGGGCGGCGAGGCAGGCCAAGAGCGTGGGTGCGTCGAACGCATCGGGCAGGACCGCGTTCGCCCCCAACGAGGTCCAGTCGCGATCGATCCGAGGATCGGTCACGACGATCACCGCCGTGGAACGTGCGCTGGCGGCGTCGATCAGGTCGCGGTCGAGGCCGGCGGCCCCGCCGTCGATCAACAGTGCCGAGATCGGGCGACCGGCGGCGAGGCGGGCTCGGACCTCGGCCACGCTGACGCACTTCAGGAACTCGACGGGGATCTGCGACGTGTTGGCCCAGTGGGCGACGTCGCCGAACCACGGGGACCGCACTCGGGCGAGGCCGACGACGACGAAACGTTCGGTGCTCATGGTCGACGCGTCATCGTCCGGCGGCGCCGGCGCTGCTGGCGGGGCTCGCGGGGCTGCTGTCGGGGCCCAACGTGACGGTGCTGGCGGCAATCAGGGTGACGCCGGCATCGGCGTGGGCGTCGATCACCCGGCGGGCGGCCGCCTCGTCGGGAACCTCGAGCACGATCCGGAGCTCGGAGACGGAGCCCACCCCACCGTCTTCCTCGCCGCCGACGTCGCTCACCAGCGCGCCGTGGACGATGACCTCCGACGTGCCATCGGCGGGCGGGATGGCGACCACGTCCACGCGGTCGCCGGGGAGGAGGTCGCCGCCGAGCGCGTCGGAGGCGTCCAGCGACAGGCCGACCCGACGGCCCGGGGTCGCTGCGTCGTCGGCGGAGGCCGCTGTGCTGCTGCGCAGGACGAGGTCGCCCTCATCGAGCGGGACGAGCGCAATGCGGCCGAGCACGTCGTCGGGATCGGTGAGCGCCCGCCGCCGCGTCGCCTCGGCGAGTGTCATCGGCGCGAGCGCCAGGTCGTCGACGGAGATCGTGGCCCCCGCTGCCACGGGGCGGCGCACGATCAGCCAGTTCGTGGAGTCGGGGACGGTCGCGGCCCGGTGAGCGGCGAAGATGCCGAGGCCCGACACGGCGACGAGGAGCCCGCCGACGATGGCCCGGCCGGTGGGCAGCTGGACCGCCTTGGTAACGGCCCGGCCGCGGTGCTCGTCGGTCTCGTCGCCGACCGGTCGCACTCGTTGGTCGCGGCGGAGCGCGCGGCGGAGGGGGGATGGCCCGACGGTGGTGGTCATGAGGATCGAAGGTGAGCCACACCCCCGCCCGGTGCAAGGTCGGTGTGGTCGACGGGGAAGGATTGCCCACGCTGCGTGGTCGTTGTGGCCGCGCCGAGCGCCGGCGTCACCGCGCGGCGTGCCCGTCGCGGGGTGCCGGCCGCTCCGACCGACGCCGACGGACAGACCCCCCGTCTGGGTGAGGGCACCCACGGCGCGAACGCGCCCAGCGCGCCTCCCGACGCGGACGATGGCGGACCCCTCGCCGTCATCTCACCTCTCGGTTGCTTTGGTGACGTTTCCTCCTGCGGACGGCTAGGGTGAGGAATGCAACACTTTCGTCATCTCACGCGATAGGTTCACGACCATGAGTTCCTCAACGGGCATCGTCTGGCTCAACACCGCAGAGACCGCACGCCGCCTCGGCGTCACTCCGCGGACGTTGTACCGCTTCATCGACGAGGGCCAGCTGCCGGCCTACCGCTTCGGCCGCGTCATCCGTCTCAAGGAGACCGAGGTCGAGCAGTTCATCGATGACTGCCGCATCGCCCCCGGGACCCTCGAGGCCGACACGCGCTACAGCGACGACGAGACCGAGATCTCCGTCGTCGAGTCCAGCCTCACGTAGGCGGTCTCACCCGATCCCTCCGTTGCGATCGTCGCAACGTCGAGGCCGACCGAGGTCAGCGTGCCCGACATCTGGTCGGGTCCGAGCCAGACGGTAATTCGAGGCCGATCCGCCAGCCGTTGCGACAAGATGTCGCTCATGTGGAATTCCTGAACCGCCGTCGCGTCCTGCGGGGCGTCTGCGGCCGGCGCGTCCGGGCCGGCCCAGCCTGCTCCCGCTACGGTCGCATCGGCGCGGTGCACCACGATCGTGCGCACCGCCGCCAGTCCGACGAGCAGCCGCCGGTCGGCCTCGTGTCCGCCCCCAACCGGCGCGGCGACGACCGCGTCGGCCCCGACCGCCACGACCTGGACCCGGTGGGAGCGCCCGTGGCCGAGCACCAGCGTCACGGTCGACGAGCGTTCCGCTGCGCCGACCAGCACGTCACGCATCGACGTCCGCCCGGCATTGCGGTTCCGGGCCTCCCGCAGCCGCCGACGATCGTCGGCGGCATCCGCCACTCGTGCCGCTGCCCCCGCCACATCGGGGGGGATGGCGTCGAGATCTCCAGACATCACTACACTTTCGGCTCAGAGCGCCGGTGATTGAACATGACTGAACACGAGCGATCCACATCGCCCACCACCATCGACCCCGGCGCGGTCTCGACCACGGCCGTCCCGAGCACCACCGTGCACGTTCCGGGCAACCATCTGATGACGCAGCTGCTCGGCTCGCGCGACGAGTGGCTCGACCGCGTCGAAGCCGCCTTCGTCGGCACACGCATCGTGGCCCGCGGCAACGAGATCAACGTCGAGGGGCCCGACGCGGTCGCTGTCGGCCGCATCTTCGAGGAGCTGGTGATCTTCGTCGAGGGCGGCACGAAGCTCGACGAAGACCTCCTTCGCCGCACGATCGACATGGTCGCGGTCGACGAGCTGCCGTCCCAGCTGTTGGGCAGCGACGTCGTCCGCCTGGCCCGCGGCGGTTCGGTCCGTCCCAAGACCGCCGGCCAGCGTCGCTACATCGACGCCATCGCCGAGAACATCATCACGTTCGGCATCGGCCCCGCCGGTACCGGCAAGAGCTGGCTCGCGGTCGCCATGGCGACCCAGGCCCTGCAACGCAAGCAGGTCGAGCGCATCGTCCTCACCCGCCCGGCAGTCGAGGCCGGCGAGCGCCTCGGCTTCCTGCCGGGCGACCTGATGGCCAAGGTCGACCCCTACCTGCGGCCGTTGTACGACGCGTTCTACGACATGGTCGGCGCCGAAGGTGCGGCAAAGCTGCTCGAGCGCGGCACCGTCGAGGTCGCGCCGCTGGCGTTCATGCGTGGCCGGACGCTCAACCGCAGCTTCATCATCCTCGACGAGGCGCAGAACACGACGCCCGAGCAGATGAAGATGTTCCTCACCCGCATCGGGTATGGCTCCAAGGCGGTCATCACCGGTGACACCACCCAGGTCGACGTCGCCGGTGGCCGGAGCGGTCTCGACAATCTCGAGGGCATCCTGCAGGGCATCGACGGGTTGTCGTTCGTCCGGCTCGGCAGTCGCGACGTCGTCCGCCACAAGATCGTGGCCGACATCGTGAACGCGTACGAGCGGTCATCGGCGGCGAGTTCCGGCTCGCCGGGCTCGCCGGGCGCTTCGTCGGGGAGCAGCGCCTGATGGAGGGAGCCTCTCCGACGATCTCGGTGACCGTCCTCAATGAGACGTCCGCCGAGATCGATGCCGATCGCTGGGCCGAACTCGTCCGCGGTGTGCTCGAACGCGAGGGGGTCGAGGCCCCCGCCGAGACCGCCGTGGTGTTCGTCGACGACGTCGTGATGGCCGAGCTCAACGCCGAGCACATGGGCGGGTCCGGCCCGACCGACGTGCTGTCGTTCCCGATCGACGACGGTGCCGACGACGACCTGGCCGCCATCCCCGGCCAGGCCCGGATGGTCGGTGACATCGTGGTGTGCCCGATGGTCGCCGCCACCAACGCGCCCGACCACGCCGGCGACCTCGACGACGAGATTGCACTCCTCCTCATCCACGGTTCGCTCCACCTCCTCGGCCACGACCATGCCGAGGTCGACGAGCGGACGGAGATGTGGGCGGCCGAGCGCCGCCTCGTCGCCGAGTTGTGGGGCACCTTCCCTCGAGATCCCTGGCAGGAGACATGATCGCCGTCGCCTTCACCACCGCCGACGCCGTACTCCTCGTCGTTGTGGTGGTCCTCATCTTCCTGAGCGCCGCGATCGCCGTCGCCGAGACCGCCATCACCCGCATCAGCCGGTCCCGGGCCGCGGCGCTCGAGGAACAGGGCCACAAGCGCGCCGCCATGGTCGTCGCGATCGTCGGCAACTTCGAGCGGAGCCTCAACGCCATCTATCTGGTCGCGCTGGCGCTGCAGACGGTGCAGGCGTCCATCACCGGCATCGTCGCGTCGCGGGTGTTCGGCACCGCCGGCGTCATCGTGGCGACGCTGATCAACGTCGTGGTGGTGTTCATCATCGCCGAGGCCGCTCCGAAGACGTGGGCACTGCAGCACACCGACCGCGCCGCGCTCGCCACGGCGCCGCTCATCGTGCTCATCGGCCGCATGTTCCGCTGGATCGCCGATGTGCTGATCACCGTCACCAACGTGATCCTGCCGGGCAAGGGCCTCGAGCAGGGCCCGTTCGTGACCGAGGAGGAGATCATCGCCCTGATGGGTGAGGCCGCCGAGGCCTCGGTCATCGAGGAGGAGGAACGCGATCTCATCGAGTCGATCATCGACTTCGGCGACACGGTGGCCCGCGAGATCATGGTGCCCCGCACCGACATGGTGTCCTTCGAGGTCGAGTACCGCGTCGCCGATTGCGTCGAGATCGCCATCCTCAACGGGCTGAGCCGCTTCCCGGTGTACCGCGAGAACATCGACGACATCGTCGGCATCGTGTACGCCAAGGATCTGATGCGGGCAGAGCGCGACCAACGAGGAGCGGAGACCATCGAAGGTCTCATGCGTCCTCCCCAGCTGATCCCCGAGACCAAGCGCGTCGCCGAGCTCTTGCGCGAGATGCAGTCCCGCCAGACCCACATCGCGATCGTCGTCGACGAGTACGGCGGCACCGCCGGCCTCGTGACGATGGAGGATCTGCTCGAAGAGTTGGTGGGCGACATCGCCGACGAGTTCGACACCGAGGTGCCTCCCGCCGAGGTGCTGCCCGGGGGCGAGGTCCTGGTGCACGACGCGTCCTTCAACGTCGACGACCTCAACGATCGTTACGACCTCGATCTGCCCGAAGGCGACTGGGACTCCCTCGGGGGTCTTGTGTTCTCCGAACTCGGCCGGGTTCCGGTCGTCGGTGACCTCGTCGAGGTCGACGGCTACTCGCTCGAGGTGCAGTCGGTCGACGGCCGCCGCGTGGGCCGGGTCAGGATCGTCGCGGTCACGGTCGACGACAAGGCGGCGGCGGAATGAGTCGCGACGACCTCGACCCGACGCCCACCGGTGGGCCCCCGATGTTCGACGACGACCTCGTGGACGAGTTCGACGACATCGACGAGGAGGAGGACGAGGCCGACGGTGCCGTCCGCTACCTCTCGGTCGAGGAGTTCCTCGCCGGCTCGTCGGAGCCCGAGGTGCCCGAGGGGTTCCGCTCGGGCTTCGTGTCCCTGGTCGGTCGCCCCAACGTCGGCAAGTCGACGCTGCTCAACCGCATCCTCGGCCACAAGGTCTCGATCGTCTCCGACAAGCCGCAGACCACGCGCCACCAGATCCGCGGTGTCCTCAACCGGCCCGCGACCCAGATCGTGTTCGTCGACACGCCCGGCATCCACAAGCCCCGTACGCTCATGGGAGAACGCCTGAACGAGGCGGCCATCGGCGCCGCGAAGGGTGTCGATGTCGTCTGTCTGCTGGTTGACGCGACGGCGCCCGTCGGCCGCGGTGACGCGTGGGTCGCCGAGCGGGTCCCCGACGACGCCATCGTCATCGTCAACAAGGTCGACCTGGTCTCCAAAGAGCAGGTCATGAAGCAGCTGTTGCGGACGACCGACTTCGGACAGTTCGGCGAGTCGAACGCCGGCGACGCGTCCTCGGGCCCGACCGGCCTCGACCTCGTGCGCGAGGTCGGCGCGGGGGCCCGCGAGTACTTCCCCGTGTCGGCCGCGACGGGCGAGGGCGTCGAGGCATTGGTCGAGCACCTGATCTCCCGCTTGCCCGAAGGCCCCAAGTGGTATCCCGACGACATGGTGACCGACGTCGAGGATGCGTTCTGGGTCGCCGAGCTGGTGCGCGAGAAGCTGCTGGCGGTGACCCACGACGAGTTGCCGCACT